>Ga0180007_10000606_pt1 | contig 57236 bp, 52 predicted proteins | sample MM_PC_MetaG_FD_121122 | JGI IMG/M metagenome (GOLD analysis project Ga0180007, IMG submission 121122) | Groundwater microbial communities from the Aspo Hard Rock Laboratory (HRL) deep subsurface site, Sweden - MM_PC_MetaG | ecosystem: Environmental > Aquatic > Deep subsurface > Groundwater...
ATCTGACATCTGACATCTGACATCTGACATCTGACATCTGACATCTGACATATAGACCCCATCGTCTAGCCTGGTTCAGGACACCGCCCTTTCACGGCGGCGACGCCGGTTCAAATCCGGCTGGGGTCGCTTGTTTTTATTCTTCATAATTTCCTTCGTTTTCTATCATATAAATATCCTGGCAACAACTAGGCGTTTCTTGTATAATGTTTGAAAAGTAGTAAGACATAAGTAGTAAGGATTAAGCATAGACGTTTTGTTAATTTATTTCAGGACAGGTCATTTTTCACTTAATTCTTAGTACTTACAACTTAATCCTGATGTAATATGTGTGGAATATTTGGATATATTGGTAAAAATGTAAAAGTGTCTGCGTTAATTGACGGGTTATCCCGACTTGAGTATCGCGGTTATGATTCTTGCGGGTTTGCCGGTGTTCATCAGGGGCGCTTTTTTTTAAGGAAGAGACCGGGCAAAATCGCACAGTTAAAGAAAGAGTTAAAACCTGTACTCAATAATCAGTTTGGGACCGCTATTTTGCATACTCGCTGGGCAACTCATGGGGAGCCTAATAAGAAGAATGCCCACCCACATTTAGGAGGAGCTGGAAATATTGCTATCGTTCACAATGGTATCATAGAAAATTATATGAAATTAAGAAGTATCTTGATTCAGGAAGGAGTTAAGTTTTTAAGTGATACCGATACGGAGGTCATTAGCCATTTAATTGAAAAATTTTATAAAGGAACTATAGAGGAGGCTGTTTATGAGGCGGTTAAAGAGTTAAAGGGGTCTTACGCTTTAGGAGTAATTTCAAAAAGAGAGCCAGATAAACTAGTTGTAGTAAGGAAGGGCAGCCCTTTAATCATTGGACTAGGAAAAGACGGTAAGTTTTTAGCGTCAGACTTGCCGGCGCTAACTTCTCTTGTTAAAAAAGTGGTTCATTTGGAAGACGAACAGATTGCCGTGGTGAGCCGTTGCGATACGAAAGTGTTTAATTTTCAGCGTGAGCAGGTAGATGTAAAAATAGAGGATATAATAATAACAGCCGAAGATACTGGGAAAAAAGGGCTGGCTCATTTTATGCTCAAGGAAATCTATGAGCAGCCCCAAGTTTTTAAGAGAATCCAGTCTTTATACGTAAAGAATAATCGAGTCTGTTTTCCTAATATAAACATGAAAGAGAGTTATTTTAAGAATATTAAAAAGATATATATAACCGCGTGCGGAACAGCGTATCATGCTGGATACGTGGGAAAGTATCTTCTAGAGAAATACTGTAATCTGGATATAGAACTTGATACGTCTTCGGAATTCCGGTATAGAAAAGTTAATTTAGGAAAAGATAATTTGCTTATTGCTATCTCTCAATCGGGTGAAACAGCTGATACGCTAGCCGCGGTTAAAGAGGCGAAAAAGAAAGGGGCGAAAATATTGAGTATCTGCAATGTGTTAGGTTCTAGTTTAATCAAAGAAAGTCACGGCTTTATTCATACAGTCGCCGGCCCCGAAATAGGAGTTGCTTCAACAAAAGCCTATACTGCGCAGATGAGCGCGTTTTATTTGTTTACTCTTTACCTCTCTCAAGTGAAGGGTCTAGTAGACGAGAAACAAAGCCAAGAGTTTTTATTTGATTTTGAGAAGGTGTCTCAGTATGTGGAGGATATTTTTAAGGATGACAAAAAGATGAAAAAAATCGCTAGAAAGTTTTCTCGTTTTGGGTGCTTTTTGTTTTTAGGCAGAGGGATAAATTATCCCTTGGCAATGGAAGGCGCGCTAAAACTTAAAGAGATTTCATATATTCCCGCCGAAGGCTATGCTGCCGGAGAAATGAAGCATGGTCCTATTGCTTTAATTGATGAATATCGAGGGGTTGTATGTATCGCGCCCAAAGATGAGTTGTATGAAAAGATGGTTTCTAATATCCAAGAGATTAAAGCAAGAAAAGGAAAAGTTTTAGGAATTTTAAATCGTGGAGATACGGAAGCGTCGACGTTAAGTGATGAAATTATTTATATTCCTGAATTTAAGAACCAGGATTTTGCGCCCTTTTTAGTAGCCGTGTGTTTACAGTTGTTTGCTTATCATGTTGCTAAAAACTTAAAATGTGAAATAGACCAGCCTCGAAATCTTGCTAAATCTGTTACGGTTGAATAGAAACTAATGGATAAGAAAAAATTAGAAATTTTAAGAGATTATTTTAAGACGCAGAAAGAGATTCTATGCGTGTATTTATTTGGATCCGAGGCTGTTAATAAGGAAAATAAATTTAGCGATGTAGATTTAGGGGTTTTTCTTGATGATAGTATTAGGCAAATTTTTTTTACTCAAAAAAAAATCTCTTTAATAGATGAAATAAGCCGGCGGTTAGATAAAGATGTTGATATTGTTGTGTTGAATAATTCTTCCTCTTTTTTGAAATTTCAAGTAATCAAAACAGGTGTTAGAATATATGAGAGAGCTGATAGATCAGAACATAATTTTGAAGCGTGGGCAATTATTGAGTATTTAGATTATTTGCCTATCCGAAAAAGATTAGAAAAGGCGTTAATTGATAAGATGAAGGAGGAATGAAATGGTTAATCAAGCTGTTATTATAGCTAAGATGGATAATATTCGCAGAAATTTGGGGAGGCTTAAAGAAAAACAAGGCATAACCCTTGAGAATTTTAGTAAAGATAGGGATGCTCAGGATATTGTGTTACTCAATCTGCAAGCGGCAATTCAAGGGTGTATTGATATTTCTAGTCATATCATATCGGATAATAATTGGGGCGTTCCGGGTAGTTTAGGCGGACTGTTTGAGACTCTTTATGAAGAAAAAGTTATTAGCGAACAAATTTGCAAAATAATGAGGGGAATGGTAGGTTTTAGAAACCTGATTGTTCATGAATACGCGGGGGTAGACATGGAGAAAGTTTATGATATCTACATTCATCGGTTAGGAGATATTAACAGTTTTTTAAAGGAAATAATAACCTACGCTAAACTTTGAACAAATGTTATATATTGTTGCTACTCCTATTGGAAATTTAGAAGATATAACTCTACGGGCGTTACGCGTTTTTAAAGAATCCGATTTAATTCTTGCCGAAGATACCAGAAAAACCGCCATGTTATTAAAGCATTTCGGTATAAACAAAAAGCTAGAGAGTTTTTATGACCATAACGAAAAGAGAAAAATTCCCTTTATAATAGAACAGTTAAAGATTGACAAAACCATAACTTTAGTTTCTAGCGCGGGAACTCCCACGGTTTCTGATCCAGGGTATAAACTGGTTCGGGCGTGTAGGGGGCAGCAAATACCGGTTACTTCTGTTCCGGGAGCGTGCAGTATTATAAATGGAATCGCTCTATCTTCTTTGCCCCATGATAAGTTTATTTTCGTGGGATATTTACCTAGAAAAACTGGAGAAAAGAAGCGGTTATTAGAAAAGATAAGAGAATTAGCCGCGGCAATAGTCTTTTTAGAATCTCCCTTCAGAATAGTAAAATCATTAAAAGAAATACAGCAAATATTGGGGAACAGAAAAGTTACTGTTGCCAGAGAAATGACCAAGAAATTTGAAGAGGTTTTTGAAGGGGATAGTAGCGCGGTCGTTGAGCATTTTGAAAAGAAAAAAATAAAAGGAGAGTTTACTGTAGTTGTTGGGTCAGAATGTGGGGAGGGTCAAGGGAGATAGACCTCCTTGACAGGAGGAAAAATATATGGTATATTTTTTATGAAAGTGAGGCACAACGGTAGTGCCGCACAAGGGAACAGCGAGGCGTTCGAAAGAACGCTTTTTTATTTTGTTCCTTTTCGATGTTAGAAGAGTAGGATAAAGATGTCCTTTTTTAGCGAGGTATATTGCTGGAAAAGGATTTTTTTATTTTATGGTAGCGCAAAGGTTAACAAAACAGGATTAATCATATGGAATTTAACGAACTTTATAATAGCTTGTCGGGGCGGTTAAACAAGCTTGCTACCAAAATGAAGAGAACCCATGGCGCGGCAATTTCGTCTATTGATAAGGATGATTTATATCAAGAGATGGTAATTTATTTATGGGAGAAATATAGAAAAGGGGTACCGCAGGAATTTAATGATTCTTATCTGGTTAAAGGGTGCCATTTTCATATATTAAACTATTTAAGAAAAAAAAGGAACAAAGTTTCAATTGTTAGTTTAGATAATCCGATTAATGAAGATGGAACTACTGTGAAGGATATTCTTTATAATCGAGGAGAATCTGTAAGGGCAGCTATCGATAACGGCATAACTATGGAACAAATAAAAAATAATGGGTTTTCTAAAAGGGAAAAAGATGTTTTTTCTTTGTTGTTGGAAGGCGTAACAGTAAGAGCGGCTGGCAGTAAATTAGGGATATCTCATGTTATGGTTGTTAAACATAAAAAGAATTTAATTGCTAAGTGGCAGAGAAAATAAAGTTACCAAAGGGGCTTAGATATTACTTAGATAAGTGAAGATAGATACGTGGTTGTATCTAAAGAGAAGCTAAGATTAGCTTCGGATAAAAACAAAGTAGGTAAGTAAAAGGCAATGGCGTCTTTAAATCCAAGGAATGGATTCAAGGGCGCTTTTTTTATTTTTGAGCGAAATAAAAGATGGAGGCATAATTATGAGAATATTAAAAGACAAGGTGGTAAAAATATCTGTTGCGATGATGATGTGCATGGGAATTTTGGGGAGTGTCGTCGCTGAGGATAGGATCTCTTACGCTCAAAATATAGGAGTAGATACTTTGTGGGTTTTGCTTGCGGCGTTTTTAGTTTTTTTTATGCAGGCAGGGTTTGGTATGGTTGAAGCGGGGTTTATTCGAGCCAAAAATACATGCAATATTTTAACTAAGAATTTTTTAGATTTTTGTATGGCATCAATTGGTTTTTTTATTTTTGGTTACGCAATTATGTTTGGTGAAGGAACAGGTTTTATGGGGTTAAAAGGGTGGTTTATGATTGGGGCGCAATCTGGCGCGGATATTCCTTTGCATGCGTTTTGGCTGTTTCAGGCTGCTTTTTGTGGAGCGGCGGCTACTATTGTTGCCGGAGGCATGGCCGAAAGAATGAAGTTTAGCGCGTATTTGATTTATTCGTTTATTATTTCGGCGTTTATTTATCCCATAATCGGGCATTGGATATGGGGTGGTGGATGGTTGTCAAAACTTGGTTTTGCTGATTTTGCTGGGTCAACTGTTGTTCATGCCGTAGGCGGGTTTGCCGCTTTGAATGGGACGATAATGTTAAAACCGCGTGTGGGTAAATATAATGCTGATGGAACAGCTAATGCTATTGCCGGGCACTCTATTCCGCTGGCCTCCTTAGGTGTATTTATTCTTTGGTTTGGGTGGTTTGGTTTTAATCCTGGCTCAACTTTAAGTGTTGGCGATGGTAGTTTAATTGCCCGCGTCGCGATTAATACAAATTTAGCCGCCGCCGCAGGGGGGATTATTGCCATGATTACTGTTTGGAAGATGTTTGGTAAGCCTGATCTTTCCATGGCGATGAATGGCGCGTTAGCGGGGTTAGTTGCTATAACCGCGCCGTGCGCTTTTGTTGATCCTTGGGCAGGGATCATTATTGGCGCTGTTGGAGGAATAATTGTTGTTTGTGGTGTTGTCTTTTTAGATAAGCGACGAGTGGATGATCCTGTTGGCGCGGTTGCTGTTCATGGATTTAATGGTGTTTGGGGAACAATAGCCGTTGGTATTTTTGGTCAACAATCATTAGGATTATCTCATAATGGATTGTTGTATGGCGGCGGATTAACTCAAGTTGGGATACAGTTATTGGGGGTAATAAGTGTTGTTTCTTTTGTGGTAGTGGCTATGGGCATTTTGTTTAAGATAATTGACTCAACTGTGGGGTTGCGGGTGTCTAGGGAGGAAGAGCTGAAAGGTCTTGATATTGGTGAGCACGGCATGGAATCGTATTCTGGGTTTCAGGTGTTTACGACACAATAATTAGCTTTTAGCGCGTAGCGGATAGCGTATAGTAAATTTTCTTGTTTTTCTATACGCTAAGCGCCATACGCTAGCCGCTATGAAGTGGGAGGTATAAAATGAAGTTAATCGTAGCAATGATACAACCGCATAAGTTAACTGACGTAAAAAAAGCGTTGTATGATGCCGATATTCATAAAATGACCGTAACAAACGCTTTAGGATGTGGTCAGCAAAAGGGGTATACGGAAACTTATCGAGGCGTAATCCATGAAATTAATTTGTTGAAAAAAGTCCGCATTGAGATTGCTGTTAATAAAGAGTTTGTTGAGCCTACAATCAAAGCTATTATAAAGGGTGCTCGTAGCGGTAATATTGGTGATGGTAAAATTTTTGTTTTAGATTTAGTTGAAAGTATACGGATTAGAACGCAAGAAAGAGGTTCGGTGGCGGTGGGCTGATAAAAATAATAGCGCTCGCGTGTTGTAGTAGGAGAGGCCTACATTTATTTCCATTTGGCCGTGGAAGGCCTCTCCCACACGCGGGCGTTGCGTAAAATATAGCAATTTAAGTGGTTTGAGAAAAATATGAAATTAAAGGTTACCAAAACAGGTTTATTCTTACTTTTATTAAGAGAGATTATAACACAACGTTTGTGTTATAGGAAGTAAACAAAGACGTTCAATGCCTTTAGGAGAGGTGCGGAACGTCTTTTTTTATTTACCCTACAGAAAGCTGCAGGGTAAATAATCTCTCCGAAGCCAAAAAGGCGAAGGAGGATAGGAGGAGGTTAAAATGGCAAAGACAAAACAGGATATTTTAAAGTTGGTTAAGGAAAATGATGTTAAGTTTATTAGGTTATGGTTTACGGATTTGTTAGGGCAGGTGAAAAGTTTTTCTATGACTGAAGGAGAATTAGAAGGCGCGTTAGAGCGGGGAATGGGGTTTGACGGGTCTTCAATTACTGGGTATCAGGATATTGAAGAGTCGGATATGATTGCCATGCCGGATCCGGATACGTTTTCTTTACTTCCCTGGCGGCCGAAAGAGAAAGCTGTGGCTAGAATGATTTGTAATGTGTTAAATCCGGATAAAACTCCATATGAAGGTGATCCCCGGTATGTTTTAAAGAGAGCCTTAGCTCGAGCCAAAGATATGGGGTATGATCATTTTTATATTGGGCCAGAGCTGGAGTTCTTTTATTTTAAAAATGATGAAGGGACGCAAGTTTTAGATAAAGGCGGGTATTTTGATCTTACGACTTTAGATGTCGCCAGTGACTTACGCCGGGAAACGGTGTTAGCTTTGGAACAAATGGGAGTGCATGTTGAATATTCTCATCATGAAGTTGCTCCCTCTCAGCATGAAGTAGACATGCGTTATGACGATGCCCTTAAAATGGCGGACGATGTTATAACGTACAGGGTTGTGGTAAAAGAGATTGCCAGTAAGTTTGGTGTTTACGCTACATTTATGCCTAAGCCAATATTTGGACAGAATGGATCAGGGATGCATACTCACCAATCTTTGTTTTCGGGAAACAAGAACGTTTTTTATGACAGTAAGTCGAAAGATTTTCTTTCTGATGATGCTCGCTGTTATATCTCGGGGTTGCTTAAACATTCAAAAGAGATTTGTTCAATATTCGCGCAAACAACAAATTCTTATAAAAGATTGGTTCCTGGGTACGAAGCTCCGGTTTATGTGGCATGGAGTCGTAGAAATAGAAGCGCGCTTATAAGGGTACCGTTGTATCATCCCGGGCAGGAGAGCGCGACTAGGTGTGAATTTAGAGCGGCTGACCCTGCGTGTAATCCGTATCTTACGTTTGCTGTAATGTTGCAGGCGGGGCTTGATGGGATAGAGAAAAAATATAAAGTTCCTGCTGAGATGGAGAAGAATTTGTATCATCTTAGTTCAGAACAGCGAGCAGAACAGGGTATTGAAACTTTACCCGATAGTCTAGGAACAGCTATAGAAATAACCGCCAAAAGCGAGTTAGTAAAGAAGACTTTAGGGGAACATATATTCCCTAGGTTTATATCATTGAAGCAAAAAGAATGGGATGAGTACCGAATTCAAGTTCCCCAGCATGAACTTGATAAGTATCTTTCTATTCTGTAATAAGCAGGCATATGAAAAAAAACGGTTTTCCTAAAAAACAGGGGCTTTATGACCCTCAATTTGAGAAAGATAGCTGTGGGGTTGGGTTTGTTTGTGATATTAAGGGGCGGTCATCTCATAAAATAGTTGAGCAGGGGTTGGCAGTGTTAAGGCGGCTAACTCATCGCGGTGCTGTTGGTGCCGATCCCGAGACTGGAGATGGCGCCGGTCTTTTACTTCAGATGCCGCATTCTTTTTTTAAGAAAGCGGCAGCCGCGGTAAAAATAGATTTACCGTCAGAGGGAGAATATGGCGCAGGGTTGGTTTTTCTTCCTCCTGATATAGAAGAGAGATTATTCTGTAAAGAGGTATTTTATAAAGCGATAAAAGCGCAAGGGCAAACCCTTTTAGGGTGGCGTCCGGTGCCGGTAAACAATTCTGCTATCGGAAAAACAGCGAGGCGAACTCAGCCTAGATTTGGGCAGGTTTTTATTGGGAGAAATAAGAGCGTTGCCACGCAAATAGAATTTGAACGCAAATTATATCTTATCCGAAAACAAGTCGAAAAAAGTATCCGGTCTTCTCGGCTAAACCAGAAATCATTTTTCTATATTACCAATCTTTCCTGTCGGACGTTTTCATATAAAGGTCTTCTTATGCCGCGGCAATTGGATAAATTTTTTCCTGATTTAACGGATCGTGTGATGACCAGCGCGATAGCTCTGGTACACTCGAGATACAGCACCAATACTCATCCTACATGGGATTTAGCTCAGCCGTTTAGGTTTCTTGCTCATAATGGTGAAATCAATACTTTGAGAGGAAACATCAATTGGATGAAAGCAAGAGAAGGCTTGTTACAAAGCCCGTTTTTTGGCAAGGATATAGAGAAACTAAAACCTATATTAGTTCCTGATTTAAGTGATTCAGCTACTATGGACAATGCTTTTGAGCTTCTTTTTTTAGGTGGCAGGCCTCTTTGGCAGGTAATGATGATGTTGATTCCCGCGGCCTGGGAGAAGGATTTTTCTTTAGATAAAAAACTACGTGATTTTTATAAGTATCACGCTTGTATTATGGAGCCGTGGGATGGGCCCGCGGCAATAGCGGTTACTGACGGCGTAAGCGTTGGCGCGTGTTTAGATCGCAATGGGTTGCGTCCGGGACGGTACATCGTTACTAAAGATGGTTTAGTTGTTATGGCGTCAGAGGTTGGCGTATTGGATATAGCCGCTCAAGATATTAAAGTATGCGGTAGACTTAAGCCGGGTAAGATGTTTTATATTGATACTAAAGAAGGGCGAATTGTTACTGATGAAGAGGTTAAATCTAAAGCCTCTTCTTTATGTGATTACTCGGCGTGGATTAAATCTAATATGTTAGATTTAGCGCGGTTGCCTAAACCTAAAACTAAAAAGATAAAACAACAGAATTCGCTTATGCTGATGAAAGTAGCCGGTATTACGAGAGAAGATTTAAAAATGATTGTTGGTCCGATGGCAGAGACGGGAGTTGAGCCTACAGGGTCAATGGGGTGTGATATTCCTTTGGCTATTTTTTCAAAAAAGAGCAAGTTGCTTTTTAATTATTTTAAACAATTATTCGCGCAAGTTACTAATCCGGCAATTGATCCTATCCGGGAAGATTGCGTCATGAGTTATGAAACGTTTCTTGGTCCGCAAAAAAATATTTTAGATGAGACGCCCCATCATTGTCGTAAGTTGCGGGTAGAAAACCCTATTCTTACTAATGAAGAGTTAGAAAAAATACGAGCGATTAAAAAAAACGGATTTAAGACAAAAACAATTTCAACTTTATTTAAAGCGAACGAAAATGAGGATTTTTTGAATGCGATAGATAGGATATGTAAGGAATCCGTTAATGCTATAAGAGGCGGCTATACTTTTATTGTTTTAAGTGATAGAGGAATAAACAAAGATCTAGCTGCTTTACCCGCTCCTTTAGCGGTAGGCGCGGTACATCATCATTTAGTGCGTGAATCAATGCGGGCGCAAATTAGTATTATAGTTGAAAGTATTGAGCCTAGAGAAGCGCATCATTACGCTCTTCTTTTTGGCTACGGGGCCGATTGTGTTAATCCAAGGTTGGCGTATGAAACAATTTCATATCTTATTAATGAAGGAAATTTATCTTTATTGAGGGATAACGCGATTAAAAATTATCGACAAGCTGTGGTTAATGGAATCTTAAAAATTCTTTCGAAAATGGGGATTTCTACGCTGCAAAGTTATCGAGGGGCTCAGATTTTTGAAGCGTTAGGGGTGTCTCAACAAGTTATTGATAGGTGTTTTACGGGCACATCTTCTCGTATTGGCGGCGTAGGGTTTATGGTTATCAGAGAAGAAACTTTGGCGCGGCATAGTCAAGCGTTTACTCCTAACATAGCCGGCACGCCTTATTTATCTACAGGAGGTCTATATCAGTGGCGCAAAGATGGTGAGTTTCATTTATGGAATCCCGAAAGCATTTCCGCGTTACAAGATGCCACAAGAAAAGGCGATTATAATAGATATAAAGAGTTTTCTCAGATGATAAATGATCAGACTAAAAATCCTACTACGTTGAGGAGTTTGTTCAAATTTAAAGAACATAAATCTATCTCTATTAATAAAGTTCAGACGCAGAAAGAATTGCTTAAACGCTTTGTTACAGGGGCGATGAGTTTTGGGTCGATATCAGCCGGCGCGCATCAAACTTTAGCTATTGCCATGAATAGATTAGGCGGTAAGTCTAACACCGGTGAAGGCGGGGAGGAGCCTTTGCGGTTTAAACCGTTTAGCAATGGTGATTGTGCTAGAAGCGCTATTAAGCAGGTTGCTTCAGGTCGTTTCGGGGTGACTACTAACTATCTTGTGAACGCTGACGAAATCCAGATAAAAATCGCGCAAGGCGCAAAACCGGGTGAAGGAGGACAGCTTCCCGGACATAAAGTAAGTGCTACCATTGCCAGAATTCGTTATACAACGCCTGGGGTAATGCTTATATCCCCGCCACCGCACCATGATATATATTCTATCGAAGATTTGGCTCAGCTGATTTTTGATTTAAAGAATGTTAATCCACGCGCGAGAATAAGCGTTAAACTGGTGTCAGAAGTCGGTGTCGGAACAATTGCTGCCGGCGTGGCAAAAGGACATGCGGATATGATTTTAATTTCCGGCGGTGACGGCGGAACCGGTGCTTCTCCGATGAGTTCCATACAGCACGCAGGTCTTCCTTGGGAGTTGGGGGTATCTGAAACGCATCAGACTCTTATCTTAAACGATTTACGGTCGAGAGTACGTTTACAAACTGACGGGCAAATGCGCACAGGTCGAGATGTTGCTATTGCCGCGTTATTGGGGGCTCAGGAGTTTGGGTTTTGTACCTCAGTTTTGATTGTTATGGGGTGCGTGATGTTACGGCATTGTCATCTTAACAATTGTTCCGTAGGCGTAGCTACCCAAGACGACATTTTACAAAAACGGTTTTGCGGCAATCCCGATCATGTTGAAAACTACATTCGTTTTATTGTTCAGGAACTAAGAGAAATTATGGCGCGGATAGGAGTAAAAACAATAGATGAAATGGTTGGCCGTACGGATTTGTTAGAAGTTGATAAACGTAGTATTCCTTCTAAAGCCAGAGGAATAGATTATTCCAAGATACTTTATAAACCAGAGGTTTCTAAAAAAGTAGGTAAGTACTGGCAAATAAAACAGAATCATCAAATAGCTAATGTTTTAGATAAAAAGCTGATTAGGTTAGCAAAACCAGCATTAGAGAAAAGACAGGTAGTTCAAGAGTGTGTAGAGATAAAAAATTCTAATCGTACCACAGGCGCGATGTTAAGTGGGGAGGTTTGTCGTAATTTTGGAGAAGAGGGATTGGCGAAGGATACGATTCATTTTAAATTTAACGGTGTTGCCGGACAAAGTTTTGGCGCATGGCTCGCCTGCGGCGTTACTTTTGAGTTAGAAGGATTAGCCAACGATTATGTTGGTAAGGGTATGTTCGGCGGCAAAATTATTATTTATCCCCCAAAAACAGCAGGGTATAGCCCTCGTGAAAATATTATTATTGGTAACACGACATTTTATGGCGCGATAAAAGGAGAAGCCTATATTCGGGGATTAGCGGGAGAACGGTTTTGTATTAGAAACTCCGGAGTTTTTGCTGTTGTTGAAGGGGTTGGCGATCATGGGTGTGAGTATATGACTGGCGGCAGGGTTGTTATTTTAGGTGAAACCGGATGTAACTTTGGCGCAGGGATGAGTGGAGGTATTGCTTATGTCTATGATACAGCCGATACGTTTAAAGATAAGTGTAATATGAGTATGGTTGATTTTGATGAAATAGTAGTTGAAGATAGAGATACAATTTATAGGTTATTGCTTAATCATTATAAATACACCAAGAGTGATTTAGCGAAAAGCGTACTTGATGATTTTAAGAGTGAGCTTAAGAAATTTATAAAAGTTATGCCCATAGAATATAAACGTGTATTGTCGGGCAAGGCGATTGAGAAGAAGCTAGATTTATTAGAAGTCTCTGACGGATAAAAATGACAAAATAAATAATTTGTAGGGGAGGGTCTCGCGTTCTCCCGTAAATAATATGAAAAATGAAAAAAGACGTAAAATTTTTTTTAAAAGTTAAGCAAAAAACAACACAATATCGTCCTGTCTGTGAACGCATTAGCGATTATAAGGAAGTACCGTTACCGCGGGACGTAAAGCATTCAAGTGAACAAGCGGCTCGGTGCATGGATTGCGGTACTCCCTTTTGTCATTGGGCCTGTCCGGTGGGCAATTATATACCAGAGTGGAATGATTTAGCAGCCTTGGGACAGTGGGAAAAAGCGTTTCAATTGCTTGCTGCCACAAATAATTTACCGGAAATTACAGGAAGAGTATGTCCTTCATTATGTGAATATTCTTGCGTTTTAGGTATTGGTGATGATGCGGTTACTATACGGGAAAATGAGTTGGCGGTTATTGAGTATGCTTTTGCTAACGGGTTAATTAAGCCACAACCGCCAAAAGTGAGAACAGGTAAAAAAATCGCGGTTATAGGCAGCGGTCCCGCGGGATTATCTGCCGCTGTTCAGCTTAATAGGCGCGGGCATAGTGTTGTTGTTTTTGAAAAAGATAATAACATCGGCGGAATTACGCGCTATGGTATACCCGATTTTAAATTAGAAAAAAATCTTTTGGATAGAAGAATATCTATTTGGAAAAAAGAAGGAATTAAGTTTAGAATAAATACTAATGTAGGAAAAGACTATTCTGTTTCAAAGCTATTAAAAGAATTTGACGCTGTTTGTTTAGCAATGGGGTCTCGTCAGCCGCGGAATTTAAAAATTTCCGGCAGAGAATTAAACGGTATTTATTTTGCCATGGACTTTTTAACTCAGTCTAACAAAAGAGTTGCCGGAGAAAAAATCAGAGAAACAGAAATAATTAATGTGAAAAACAAAAAAGTCGTAGTTATTGGTGGCGGGGATACTGGCTCTGACTGTGTTGGTACCGCTCTTCGTCAGGGTGCTGATTGTGTTGTTCAGATAGAAGTTGTGCCGAAACCGGCAGAATGTAGAACATGTGATTATCCTTGGCCGAAGTATCCTTTAATTTTAAAAACTTCAACCAGCCATGAGGAAGGCGGGGCTCGTCAATGGGCGGTGCTTACTAAAAAATTTATAGGGCAGGATAATAAGTTAAAGAAGATAGCTTGTGTAAAAGTTGATTTTTCTGATAAAAATAATAAAGGATGTCTGACAATGAAAGAAATTCCCGGTTCAGAATTTGAAATAGAGGCTGACGCCGTTATTTTAGCGATTGGATTTTTACATCCGAAACAGGAAGGGCTGGTTAAAGAATTAGGTATCACTCTTGATAAAAGAGGGAATATAAAGACAGACTCCGCCTATATGACTTCGCTAAAAGGAGTGTTTGCCTCAGGAGATGCCCGTCGCGGTCAGTCGTTAATTGTGTGGGCGATTGATGAAGGTCGTCAAGCCGCCGCCAGTATAGACAATTTCCTTACTTAACAATAATAATGTCAAAAGTATCATACCTCAAGAAGCATATTCCAAGTAGTTTAAGCACCAATAATGCCATGAAAAATTAACTTGCAATGGTAAAATTTCATGGTATTATTTAACTATGGAAATAAAACGAAGCCAAAAGATAGCTGAACTTAAGGCTGCTTTTAGATATTCGCCGGCAGTTGCTATTCTTGGACCGAGGCAGTGTGGAAAAACAACTTTATCTCATCAGTTTGTTTCTGATATAAAGGGAGAAAGTGTTCATTTTTTTGATTTGGAGGATCCCAATGATTTAGCTGCTTTAGATAATCCCAAACTTACTCTGGAAAAATTAAAGGGAATTATTGTTATAGATGAAATTCAGCGGTGTCCGGATTTATTTCCTGTTTTACGAGTTTTAATAGATAAATGTAAAGAGCAAAAATATCTTATTCTGGGAAGCGCGTCTAAAGAGCTTTTGAGACAGAGTTCGGAAACCCTGGCAGGCAGAATAAGTTATCATGAGTTAAGCGGGTTTTCTCTTGATGAAATAAGTATTTTGGAACAAAATAAAATATGGATTAGAGGGGGGTTTCCTAGATCTTTTCTTGCCCATGATTATAAGGCGTCATATGATTGGCGGCAAAATTTTATAATGACATTTTTAGAACGAGATATACCGAATCTTGGTTTTCATATTTCTGCTAAAGGATTGCGGCGGTTTTGGATGATGCTGGCGCATTATCACGGTAATATTTTTAACGCGTCCGAAATATCAAAAAGTTTAGCGATATCAAATGTCACCGCCGGACGGTATTTGGATATTTTATCAGGGGCATTTCTTATTCGTCAATTACAGCCATGGTTTTATAATACGAAGAAGCGGCTTATCAAACGACCAAAGATATATTTTCGAGATTCGGGTATTTTTCATGCTCTTTTAGGAATTACAACAATAGATGAATTAAACAGGCATCCTCGTTTGGGTTCTTCATGGGAGGGATTTGTTATTGAGCAGATTATAAATCATTTAGGGCTTAAAGAAGAGGAAGTTTATTTTTGGGGGGTGCATACAGGCGCAGAGTGTGATTTTATTTTTTTAAAAAAAGGAAAACTTTGGGGTGTTGAAGTAAAATATCAAGACGCGCCGCATCTTACCCCGTCAATGCGGTCAGCTATAGATGAACTCTCGTTAGAACATTTATGGATAGTATATCCGGGAAACAGAATGTATACATTAGCGGATAAAATAACAGTTCTTCCGATATCGAATTGTTCAACAATATGCCCTGAATAACCCGATGGTTATTTTATGATTTCGCAGTTAGGCGCAATGGACAAATTGGCAAGGATAGTGACAATTTGGCTGGTTTTTTGATAAATATGCAAAATGGAGTTGTAAACTCCAAAAATCCATGTAAAATGGAAGTATGTATTCCAGATTGATTACTCCTCCTAAAGATAAGAGTTTTTTTTTATTTGGTCCTCGAGGGACAGGAAAGACTACATGGGTAAGGGCAAATTTTCCTCAGGCGATTTATTTAGATTTGCTTGAGGCCGAATTATTTAATGATTTTTTAGCAAATCCACAGCGGTTAGAAAATTTCATTCCAAAAGATTTTAAAGGATGGATTATTATTGATGAAGTGCAAAAAATACCTCAGCTTTTAAGTGAGGTGCATCGATTAATAGAAAAATATAAATATAAATTTATTTTAACCGGTTCAAGCGCTCGAAAATTGAGGAGAAAGGGATTTAATTTATTGGCCGGACGAGTTTTAACTTATTCACTGCATCCTTTAACCGCGGTAGAGCTAAGTAATGATTTTAATTTAAATCATTCTCTACAATATGGGCAATTGCCTTCTGTTTATATAGAATCTGATCCCAAGGCTTATTTAGAAAGTTATGTTAAGACTTATTTAGAGGAAGAAGTTCGCCAAGAAGGGTTAACAAGAAATTTAGCCGCTTTTACAAGATTTTTAGAATCAGTAAGTTTTTCCCAAGGATCTGTTCTTAACATATCTTCAGTGTCTAGAGATTGTGGTGTTGAGCGTAAAGTTATTGAGAGTTATATTTCAATTTTAGAAGAGTTGCTCATTGCTTATCGGCTGCCTGTTTTCGTGAAAAAAGCAAAACGCCGGCTTATTTTGCATCCTAAATTTTATTTTTTTGACGCGGGCATTTATCGAACATTAAGACCTAAGGGACCGTTAGATATGCCCGAAGTAATGGAGGGAATAACTTTTGAAAGTTTATTTTTTCAAGAATTGATGGCGATTAATGATTCTTTAAATTTAGGATACAATATTTTTTACTGGAGAACAGCTAATAATGTGGAAGTTGATTTTATTTTATATGGAGAAAAAGGTATAATAGCTTTTGAAGTAAAGCGGTCTGCTAAAGTTTCTAAACCCATGCTGACAGGATTGAGGGCTTTTTTAAAAGATTATCCTATGGCTAGAGCTTATTTAATTTTTAATGGAGACCGGTATTTGCAAGAAGATAATATAGAAATCCTACCCGCGACAAGAGCGTTTAAAGAATTGCCCCAAATCTTAAACGGTTAATTCGATTTTGTTTTTGTTAGAAAAATATTGATTTTTTAAAGAGGTAGAGTATATTAAGAAAGGGTTGGGTTTAAGTGGTTTATATGGAAACCAGACATTTATTATGGTAGATACTAAAAGTAGGAGGGATAAATGAGTAATATTCACCCTAAACTAAACGCAATGCTATTATGTGATAGCATAATTACGGAAATAGGAACCAATAAAAAAAGTCTTATAGGGATATTCGAGAATATCACTGCTAATAACTTTCCCTGTAAGCATTTTAAATTAAGTGTATATATAAAATTTACAAGCGCGCAAGGAAAATATAATTTTAGACTGGAATTAGTAGATTTAAGTAGTAATAAAATTATCGGAAAGGGAATAATGCCGGAACTTAATGTTCCTGATAAATTAGGTTCTTATGAATTAGCATTTAATCTCATGGGATTAAAGTTTGACAAAGAAGGCAAGTACGAGTTTAGAATTTTTGCAGATGAAGAAATTTTTGGGAATAAGACATTTAATGTGGCAAAAGCTTTTTTGCCCCAAGAAAAATAGATTTAAGGAGGTAAAAAATGTTAGAAGTAAAAGATTTAACCTTTACTCATGATATTGAAAAAGAACATAGAAAGAAACTTTTATGTAAAATATTATATAGTCCGGAAAATATTATTGATTTCACATTTTCTACAGGTTCGTTTATGTTAGCGACTCCGGAATTAACTCAAAAACAAAATTTCGAAAAATTTAATCTAGGAAAAATTAAAAGTAGTTTAAGTAGGAAAAAATTATATGAGGACCGATAAAGTAATACTTTTAGATACTAACATTATTGTATATGCTACTAATACTGCTTGTGAATTTCATAAAATTGCTTTAAAGATACGCGAAGATGTAATAAAAGGTAAGGTAAAAGGGTGCGTTAGTTTACAGAATCTTAGTGAGTTTTACTCTATTATTACCAGCCGTAAACGAGTGCAAAATCCTCTTTCTCCGGAAACCGCCGTGGAAGAAATAAAAAAATATATAATGGCTGAAGAATTATTAAAAATTCATTTTAATAAAAATACAGTTGGTATATTATGCGATTTAGCTAAAAAATATAACGTAGTAGCTCAAAGTATCTATGATTTGAAAATTGTAGCGACTATGATTGATAATGGAATAAATGGTATTTATACTGACAACGATAAAGATTTTAAACAGTATTCTGAAGTAAGGGTAATCAATCCTTTTAAAGATTAACCAATAAGTATATAAACGCCTTTCTGAAATAAAAGTTGAGCGATAAAGAAATAGAAAAACTTGGTAGCTACGGTGAGACGTTATAAGTCAGGACATTGTAACCTAATATTTCCTGAGTTAACACTTTGATATATAAGGTTAAATTAATTTATGAATAAAAGGAACCTCAAAGTATATTTAAAAATATTAGGCGTTATTTCTTTTCTTTACCTTTTTTTAGTAAGCATCGGGCTTATGGGCGCTGCCTTTAAAGGATTTGGGAAAGAGTTTGCCGAAAACCTACTTAATACCACATCAAATCCTTTTGTAGGATTATTCATAGGGGTGTTAGCGACAAGTTTAATACAAAGTTCTTCCACAACTACTTCTATTGTTGTTGGGATGGTTGCTTCTGGTGTTATTAATATAGGCAATGCGATTCCTATAGTTATGGGCGCTAATATTGGGACAACAGTTACTAATACTCTAGTATCTTTAGGTCATATTACAAGGAAAGAAGAGTTCAGGCGCGCAATTGCCGGCGCTACAGTTCATGATTTTTTTAATTTAATATGTGTTAGTATTATGTTTCCTTTAGAGTTGGCCACAGGATTTTTGCAAAAAATGGCAACTTGTTTATCAGGTATATTTGTTGATTTCGGAGGGATTAAATTTACCAGTCCTGTAAAAACAGCGACTCAGCCTACAATCCATTTTATAACAAATGTGTTCTCTAAAGCTTTGGATATTCCACACAATATGGCGTATTCATTAATTTTAGGATTCGCTATAGCTATGCTTTTTCTCTCGATGTTTTATATCGTCCGGCTAATGAAATCTATGGTTTTAGCCAAAACAGAAACTGTTTTAGGAAACATAATTGAGAAACATGGGCTTATAGGAATTTTTGCCGGATTAGTATTTACTGTTGTTGTTCAAAGTAGCTCTATCACAACATCGTTGTTAATTCCATTGATAGGCGCGGGAATTATTACTATAGAATTAGCTTTTCCTATAACTTTGGGCGCTAACATTGGAACTACCACTACCGCGATTTTAGCGTCGTTCGCAACGGCAAATCCGGCCGCGATCACTATTGCGTTTGTTCATTTTCTTTTTAATCTTGTGGGAGTAGTTTTAATTTATCCTATTAAGATATTTAGGCAGATACCGATTAGGTTAGCCAAAGGGCTGGGAGAGTTAGCTTTTCGAAAAAGACGATACGCATTTATATATATGGCTAGTGTGTTTTTTTTGATACCGTTTATTTTAATTATGGTGTCGAAGTTTATTAAATGAAGGAGGAGTATGAAGATGTTTAAAAATATTTTACAAATTTGGAAAGGCAAAGATTTTCTAAATCATGTGCTGGAAGATTTTAACGGAATGCTGGACGATACAGAAGAGATGTTTTTATTGGTGTGTAAGAAGCTTATTCACAATGAAGGCGGCGAAGATATAAAAGATAAAATATACAGCATAGATAGAAAAGTAAACGCGCTAGAGAAGGATATCCGCAAACGTGTTTTAGAACATCTAGTTGTTCAGCCTTCGGTAGACTTATCAACATCGTTATTGTTCATGAGCGTGGTCAAAGACGCTGAAAGATTAGGCGATTACGCTAAAAACTTATATGAAGTAACAAACTTATTAGAGAAACCAATAGACATAAATAAATGCAAAGAGCTGTTTAATGATATCGAAGGAGAACTCGCGGAATTGTTTAAACAGACAAAAAAAGCGTTTATCGAATCAGACGAAGATACTGCGGCTAAATCATGGGAATCAAAAAGAGAAATCGGAACCAGATGCGAAGCGATTATCGTAACGCTTTCTAAGAGCGTTCTTTCCGTAAATGAAGCGGTTTGCTTTACGCTCATGGCAAGGCACTTTAAACGAATAGCATCACACTTAACCAATATTGCTACTTCGGTAATACTGCCCCTTTCAGAGTTAGATTATTTTGATGAACGGCGGCAGGGATAGAAAGAGACATTTTTAGCAAAAAAACTTGCTAAGTAATGGGATATATGGTATATTTTTTTTAAGAAATAAGCACAAAGAAGTGCTTAAAATTAGATAAAAGGACGAAGGTGTTCATATCTCCATAGGAGGGGAAGTGAACGCTTTTTTTTATTTTAGGGGATGAGGAAAAATTACAATAAACAAATGGAGAAAATAGATAAAGAAAGATGTTGATAAATTCGGTCAAACTTCGTCTCCCAGACGAGCTAAATTATTTTCGTTTTTCGTTTGTGTATTGTATATTCGGTATTGTCTATTGTTTGTAATTTGTTTATTGAATGTTGTTTATTTTTGACAATACCGAAGCAAAAATAAGGAGGTAGTTATGAATTTGCAAAGGCCAAATGGAAATGACGCTACGCGTACGTTTAACCGTTCAAAAAGTGTAGTGCCTGGTTCAGGATTGTGCTCACGGTGTGTTGACGGATGTCGTGGGAATTGCGAAGCGTTTAAAGCCAGTTTTCGGGGACGGGAAGTTATTTATCCCGGTCCGTTTGGAGATGTTACTGCTGGCGGTGATAAAGATTATCCGGTAGATTATTCTCACCTTAATATTCAGGGATATGCCGTAGGCGCTCAAGGGTTACCTGCTGGAGTTGTCGCTGGTCCTGATACAGCAACCTTTCCCGCGGTTAGTACTGAAACTGAGTATGGATGGGATATAAAAGTAAAAATGAGAGTACCTATTTTTACCGGAGCGTTAGGGTCAACTGAAATCGCCCGGAAAAATTGGGAGCATTTCGCCATAGGCGCGGCGATATCAGGAGTTACTATTGTTTGCGGTGAGAATGTTTGCGGAATAGACCCCGCGCTTGAACTTGATTCAAACGGTAAAGTAGTTAAAGCGCCTGACATGGATAGGCGCCTTGAGTTATATAAAAGATTTCATGACGGCTACGGTGAAATCCTTGTTCAGATGAATGTCGAAGATACAAGATTAGGCGTGGCGGAATATTTAAGAAAGAAACATAATTTAGAAACGATAGAGTTAAAGTGGGGACAGGGCGCTAAATGTATCGGCGGAGAAATTAAGGTTGGCAGTTTAGAAAGAGCTCAAGAGTTGAAGAAAAGAGGATATATTGTTACGCCTGACCCAACAGTTCATGCTAATCAGGAAGCGTTTAAAGATGGAGCGATAAAAGAGTTTGAAAGACATTCAAGGTTAGGGTTTGTTACCGAAGAGGCGTTTATGGCGGAAGTTAAACGGTTAAGAGACATGGGGTATAAGAGAATAACGTTAAAGACCGGCGCCTACTCTATGAAAGAGTTAGCTATGGCAATAAGATATTCTTCTATTGCTAAGATTGATCTTTTAACTATAGACGGTGCGCCCGGAGGAACTGGAATGAGCCCTTGGCGGATGATGGAAGAGTGGGGTATTCCTACATTCTATATACAGGCGTTAACAAATGAGTTCTGTGGAAAACTGAAGGCTAAAGGCATGCGTATACCTGACATTGCTATTGCTGGCGGGTTTTCTTCAGAAGACCATGTTTTTAAAGTACTTGCCATGGGCGTTCCTTACACAAAAGCAGTATGTATGGGCAGAGCATTAATGATTCCGGGTATGGTTGGTAAAAATATTGGCAGTTGGATAAAAGAAAATAAATTGCCGCCAACTGTTTCAGAGTTTGGAAAAACGACAAAAGAAATTTTTGTTTGTTATGAAGAATTAGCCGATAAGTATGGTAAAGACATTGAAAATATACCTTTGGGAGCAATAGGGATTTATTCTTTCTCTCAGAAAATTAAGGTAGGGTTACAGCAGCTTATGGCAGGCAGTAGAAACTTTAATTTAAGCACAATTTCAAGAAACGATTTAATGAGTTTAACAGAGGATGCGGCGAAAATATCAGGAATTCCTTATGTAATGGACGCCTATAGAAAAGAAGCCGAAGCTATTCTTGATGGAAAAGAAGTTGTTGCCTAGGTATAAATAAGTGAAATCTAGCAAGGTAATATCCTGCCCCGATTTATCGGGGCAGGGAACCTTACTTAAACGTGAGTTGTAAAGAATGAGTGGTATCCAGAGCCAGCGAGTGAGAATAGCGTTAGAAGATGGTGTAGTTTTCTCTGGATTTTTTTTCGGCGCTTCTGGAGAGAAATTTGGAGAAGTAGTTTTTAATACAAGTATTACAGGATATCAAGAAATTCTCACCGACCCTTCCTATAAAGGTCAAATAGTTACAATGACTTACCCCTTAATCGGCAATTACGGAATAAATTCCGAAGATGTCGAATCCCGAAAAGTTTTTTTAGAAGGATTTATAGTTAAAGAATGCAGCCGGATTGTTAGCAATTGGCGGGCACAGAAAAGTTTATCCCAGTATCTTAAAGAAAATAACATAATGGGGCTAGAAGGTATAGACACACGTGCCCTTACGCGCCATATTAGGTTGGGTGGGGCGATGCGCGCGGTTATATCTACTGGTAATGATGATGATAAAGTATTAGTTGATAAAGCGAAAAATTCTTTGTCTTTAGTCGGCAGAGATTTAGTTAGCGAAGTTGTTACCGATAAAATTTATCAGTGGAATGAAGACGGCAATTATGAAGTTGTTGTGATTGATTGCGGGGTTAAGTTCAATATCTTAAGAAATTTACAAGCAGTTGGGTGTCGCGTTACTGTGGTGCCGTATGATATGAGCGCTGATGATATTTTAAAGCTGAAACCAGATGGAGTTTTTATTTCCAACGGACCGGGAGATCCGGCGGCGGTAAAGAATGTGGTTGATACGATAAAAAAATTATTAGGAAAAACACCTATGTTTGGCATTTGTTTAGGCCATCAAATTTTAGGAATAGCTTTAGGCGGAAGAACTTATAAGTTAAAGTTTGGACATCACGGTGGAAACCAGCCGGTAAAGGATTTAAAAACAGGAAAAGTAGCGATAACTGCACAAAATCATGGGTTTTGTGTGGACATTGAATCATTAGATAAAAATGATGTTGAGGTAACTCATATTAATTTAAACGATAATACTTTGGAAGGGATGCGTCATAAAAAACTGCCTGTGTTTAGTGTTCAGTTTCATCCTGAAGCAGGCCCGGGACCAAATGACGCAACGTATTTATTTAGCGAGTTTATTACAATGATTGATAGAAGTAAGCAGTAAGGATTAAGAATTAAGAAATGAAGACGTTTAAAGATTTAAAAGTATGGGAGAAAGCACATAAATTAACTTTAGAGGTATATAAAATCACAAAGCTTTTTCCAGGTGACGAGAAATTTGGAATAATTTCGCAGATTAGAAGATATGTTGTTTCTATCCCAACTAATTTAGCCGAAGGGTTTAAAAGAAGAAGTAAGAAAGATTTTTCTCGTTTTATAAATATTTCGGAAGGATCGTTAGAAGAAACGAAATATCTTTTGTTTTTAGCGAAAGAGTTAAAGTATTTAGATGATAAAAAACTTGAAGAAGTGAATCAAATGTGTAACGAAATAGGGAGAATGTTAAACGGTTTATATAAGAAACTTAATCCTTAATTCTTACAACTTATGACTGATTATGCCAAAACGAACAGATATTAAAAAAATATTGATTATTGGGTCCGGACCGATTATTATCGGACAGGCTTGCGAGTTTGATTATTCCGGTACGCAAGCGTGTAAGGTTTTAAGAGAAGAAGGATTTGTTGTTGTCTTAATTAATTCTAATCCAGCGACTATTATGACTGATCCTGAATTAGCTGATGTTACATATATAGAGCCGATCACTGTCGATGTTGTAGCCAAGATAATCGAAAAAGAACGGCCGGACGCGGTGCTGCCAACGTTAGGCGGACAAACCGGACTTAATACGGCAATGAAGTTAGCCGAAGCGGGCGTGTTAGATAAATATAACGTGAAAATGATAGGCGCTGATTATAACGCGATAAAACGAGCCGAAGATAGAGATGTGTTTAAGAAGATAATAATTGAGATTGGGCTTGATTTGCCTAGGAGTGGGTTAGCGCATAGTATCGAAGAATCAAAAAGAGTGTTGGTTGATATTGGGTTGCCGGTAATTATCCGGCCTTCGTTTACTTTAGGCGGAACCGGTGGGGGCATAGCTAATACAGAAGAAGAGTTTAATCGCATCGTAGGCTTAGGGTTAAAAAACAGTATGATTAGCGAAGTTCTTATTGAGGAATCAATCGCGGGATGGAAAGAGTATGAGTTGGAAGTAATGCGGGATAAGAATGATAACGTTGTCATTATTTGCTCTATTGAAAACTTTGATCCGATGGGTATTCATACCGGTGATTCGATAACAGTTGCTCCGGCACAAACATTAACTGATAAAGAATACCAGAAGATGAGGGACGCGTCATTAGCGATAATAAGAGCGGTAGGCGTTGAAACTGGCGGGTCTAACATTCAGTTCGCGGTTAATCCCGTAGATGGAAGGATGGTTGTGATTGAAATGAACCCGCGGGTTTCCAGAAGTTCAGCGCTTGCTTCAAAAGCAACAGGATTTCCTATTGCTAAGTTTGCCGCGAAACTCGCGGTAGGTTATACTTTAGATGAAATTCAAAATGATATTACGAAAGAAACTCCGGCGTCGTTTGAGCCATCTATTGATTATTGTGTTGTGAAAATTCCTCGGTTTACTTTTGAAAAGTTTCCCGAAGCAAAAGATGTCCTGGGGATTTCTATGAAATCTGTTGGCGAAACTATGGCTATAGGGAGGACATTTAAGGAAGCGTTGCAGAAAGGGTTGAGGGGGCTGGAGATTGGGCATACGGGATTAGATAACAAACAGGATTACAAAACCGTTTCCGATGATAAGATTAAGCAACGGTTGCAAGAACCTAATGCTTCACGTATATTTTATATCAAATACGCTTTGCAAAAAGGATATTCCGTTGAGACGATAGGTAATCTTACAGGCATTGATCCTTGGTTTATTGATAACATCGCGCAGATTGTGGAGATGGAGCAGGAGATAGTCCATGGTCCATGGTCCATAGTCCATAGAAATAAAGAAGGTATTCAAAATAAACTATCGACTGTTTTGCTCAAGAGAGCGAAGCAGATGGGGTTTAGCGATTGGCAGATAGCAGAGCTGTTGGGTCTGGAAGAATTAGAGGTAAGAAAATATAGAGAAAAAAATGGTATTTTCCCGACATACAAATTGGTTGATACTTGTGCCGGAGAGTTTGAGGCGTATACGCCGTATTATTATTCAACCTATGAAACTGAAGATGAAGTTCAAGTTTCTTCGAAGAAGAAGATAATTATTTTAGGTGGTGGTCCTAATAGGATTGGCCAGGGAATTGAGTTTGATTATTGTTGTTGTCATGCTTCATTCGCGCTCAGAGATTTAGGGTATGAAACTATTATGGTTAACTCAAACCCCGAGACTGTTTCTACAGATTATGATACTTCTGATAAGTTATATTTTGAACCGTTAACGTTTGAGGACGTGTTGAATATTATTAATAAGGAGAAGCCCGATGGCGTGATTGTTCAGTTTGGCGGACAAACTCCGCTTAATTTAGCCAGACAGCTTAGAGACGCGGGCGCGCCTATTATAGGAACTAGTGTTGAATCGAGTGATAAGGCAGAGAATCGGGATGAGTTTTCTAAAATTTTGAAGAAGCTGAAAATTTCTCAGCCAGATAACGGGTCAGCTCGATCAAAAGAAGAAGCGGTTAAAATTGCTTCAAATATTGGGTATCCAGTGGTGGTCAGGCCGTCATATGTTTTAGGCGGAAGAGCAATGCGAATAGTGTATGATAAGGAAGAGTTAGAATCGTTTATCAAAGAAGCTCAAGATGTATCCCCGCGGCAGCCTGTGTTGATAGACCAGTTTTTAGAAGACGCTATTGAAGTTGATGTTGATGCGGTGTCTGATGGAAAGGATACAGTTATCGGGGGTATTATGGAACACATTGAGGAAGCTGGCATTCATTCGGGTGATTCGGCGTGTGTGTTGCCGCCGCATACTTTAAGCGATGATATCATAGATAAAATACGGGAATATACCTTAGCGTTGGCAAAAGAACTTAAAACGCAAGGATTAATCAATATTCAGTTCGCGGTTAAGAAGAATGTGGTGTACGCTTTGGAAGTAAATCCTAGGGCGTCTAGGACAGTTCCTTTTGTTAGCAAAGCAACGGGAGTTTCTTTGGCTAAAGTAGCTGCCAAAGTTATGGTGGGAAAAAGTTTGAAAGAATTAGGGGTAATAAAAGAGAAAAAAGTAAATCATTTTGCTGTTAAGGAATCAGTTTTACCGTTTTCTCGGTTTTCTGGCGTAGATATAAAGTTAGGCCCGGAGATGAAGTCGACAGGAGAAGTCATGGGCATAGATAGATTGTTTGGAAACGCTTTTTATAAAGCGCAGGCGGGGGCGGGACAGAATTTACCGCTGGAAGGCAAAGTTTTTATAAGCGTTAGAAATGAGGATAAGCGCGATATTGTTTTTATCGCTAAAAAACTTTATGACATGGATTTTAAGATTGTCGCGACAAAAGGGACAGCTAAAGTTTTAAGGGCTAATAATATGGATGTCGAAGTTGTTAATAAAATTACTGATTCTGATAAAAACATTTTAGAAAGCATTAGAAAAGAAGAAATAAAACTTATTATTAACACGCCATCTGGAAAAAAAGGGCAGTCCGATTCTAAGCCTATTCGTAGCACTGCTGTTTTACAGGGGGTGCCCTGTATTACCACAATACAGGGAGCACAGGCGGCAGTTAATGGGATAGAGTCTATCATAAACGGAACGTTGGAAGTTAAGGCGATACAGGAATATCTGGAGAAATCAGAAACCAGAGTACAGAAACCAGAGAAGAAATAATCAAAGGTGTCTGGTTACTGGTGTTTGGTTTCTAACTGAGCGGAGCGAAGTTGCTATGTGTGGAATAATTGGAATTAGTAATCATAAAGACGCGGGTCGATTAAGTTATCTGGGATTATATGCTCTACAGCATAGAGGGGAGGAGTCCGCGGGCATCGTTGCTTTTAATGGCAGCAAGATTAATTATCATAAAGGAATGGGATTGGTGTGTGATGTTTTTGATGAACGCTCGATTAATATCTTAAAGGGGAGTGTCGCGATTGGTCACGTTCGTTATTCTACGACAGGATCTAGTCATATGCAGAATATTCAGCCCTTTTATGTAGGTCATAAAAAGGGTCATATTATTATTGCCCATAACGGTAATCTTACTAATACCGTTAAACTGCGGAATAGGATGGAACATCAGGGATCTATTTTTCAAACTACGATGGATTCGGAAATTATTACGCACCTTATGGTTTGTTCTCGCGGTGATGATTTAAAAAATAACGTTATTTCGGCTTTGTCTCAGCTAGAAGGGGCATATTCGTTTGCAATGATGGTTAATGATGTTTTAATTGGAGCTAGAGACCCTCACGGGTTTCGTCCCCTTTGTTTAGGTAAAGTTGATGAGGCTTACGTGTTGGCGTCGGAAACCTGCGCCTTAGATTTGATTAACGCTAAATACATAAGAGATATTGAGCCTGGCGAAATTGTTTTTATTACAAAAAATAATATAGAGTCAATAAAACCGTTTGCGAAAAAGAAGCACGCGATTTGTATTTTTGAGTATATATATTTTGCGCGGCCGGACAGTAATATTTTTGATAAAAATGTTTATCTTACCCGCAAACAGTTAGGCAAAAATCTTGCTAAAGAAAGTGGTATTTTAGGTGATGTTGTTATGCCTATACCAGATTCGGGCAGTTACGCGGCAATGGGGTATGCGCAGGAGTTGGGCGTGCCTCTTGAGATGGGCATGATTCGGAACCACTATGTTGGAAGGACGTTTATCCAGCCGTCACAAGTTATAAGAGATTTTAGAGTGAAAGTGAAGCTTAACCCGATACGGGAAGTTCTTGCCGGAAAAACAGTAGTTATTGTGGAGGATTCTATTGTTCGTGGAACAACTAGTCGTATTCGGGTTAAAACAGTTAGAGAGGCGGGAGCTAAAGAAGTTCATATGCGCGTGAGTTGTCCGCCGATAAAGTTTCCCTGTTTTTACGGAATAGATTTTCCTACAAAGAAAGAGTTGATTGCTACCGGTCGTAGCGTAGATGGAATAAGGAAATCTATCGGGTTAGATAGTTTGAACTATTTGAGTGTTGAGGGGATGGTAAAATCAATGTTTCTTCCTGGAAATGAGTTTTGTACAGCGTGTTTTACAGGGAAGTATCCCACAAAAGTTTCCAGGAGAGCGTCGAAGAATATGTTAGAAAAATAGGATAAGGAGCAACAATTATGGCAAAGTATATTTTTGTTACGGGGGGAGTTGTTTCTAGTTTAGGTAAAGGGCTTGCGTCTGCCTCAGTTGGGAAACTGCTGGAGTCCAGAGGTCTTAAAGTTACGATAATTAAGTGTGATCCTTACATCAATGTTGATCCCGGAACAATGAATCCTTTTCAGCACGGAGAAGTTTATGTTACAAAAGATGGCGCGGAAACCGATTTAGATTTAGGTCATTATGAACGATTCACTAACGCCTCTTTTACTAAAGATAATAATATTACAACCGGTAAAATCTATTACTCCGTTATAACCAAAGAACGCCGCGGCGATTATTTAGGAAAAACTGTTCAAATTATCCCTCATATTACTAATGAAATAAAACAAAACATACGAAAGTTAGGGTATGGAAAAAAAGTTGATGTAATTATTGTTGAGATTGGTGGGACAGTCGGGGATATAGAAAGTCTTCCCTTTTTGGAAGCAATAAGGCAGTTAAGATTAGAGTTAGGCCGGGGATATGCCATGAATATACATCTAACCCTGGTGCCGTTTATAAAATCAGCGGGAGAGATTAAAACTAAACCGACGCAACATAGCGTGGGTACTTTACGGGAAATAGGAATTATCCCTGATATTATTGTGTGCCGGACAGAGCGGCCGATTCCTAAAGAAGCCAGAGATAAGATCGCTTTGTTTTGTAACGTTGATAAAGAAGCGGTTATTCCCGCTATTGATGTAAAAAGCATATATGAGGTTCCTCTAACGTTTAAGAAAGAGGGGCTAGATAATCTTATTGTTCGTCTTCTGAATATACATTGTGAAGACAGCAATCTTTCTCTTTGGGAGGAAAATGTAGTAAGAAGATTAGAAACAGCGACAAAAGAGGTAAATATTGCCGTAGTAGGTAAATACATTACTTTGCAAGACGCCTATAAGTCAATATATGAATCTTTAACCCATGGCGCGATTGCTAACAATGTTAAATTAGTGATAAGGCGGATAGATTCTGAAGATATCGAGAAAAAAGGCGCGCGGAATTGTTTGTCCGGCGTGAGCGGAATTCTTGTTCCTGGAGGGTTTGGTGATAGAGGAATAGAAGGAAAGATTGCCGCGGTTAAGTATGCCAGAGAAAATAACATTCCTTATTTTGGCATATGTTTAGGTATGCATACAGCAGTTATTGAGTTTGCCCGCAATGTGTGTGGGATGAAAACCGCGAATTCAACAGAGTTCAATAAAAATACAAAGCACCCTGTTATTTCTTTAATAGAAGAACAAAAGAAGGTAAAAGCAAAAGGCGCGACAATGCGCCTTGGTTCTTATGATTGTTTGATAAAGAAAGGTAGTTCCGCTTATCGTGCCTATAAAAAGACAAAGATAGTTGAGAGGCATCGGCATCGGTATGAGTTTAATAATAAGTATAAAGAAGAGATGGAGAAAAACGGCATGAATTTTGTTGGGACTTACCCTAAACAAAATTTAGTTGAGATTGTAGAAATAAAAGGGCATAAATGGTTTGTTGCCTGCCAGTTTCACCCCGAATTTAAATCTAAACCCGATAAAGCCCATCCGTTATTTGCCGCGTTTATAAAGCACGCTAGTTTGGCTAGCATTTAAACGGAATATTTTTTGGGGAAAAGGCTTGATATAAAAAAATATTTTCTATTTTAAAATTACACGATATAATATTATAACTAGATTAATGAAGGAGTAGTATGGTTGAAAAGAAAGAAGATATTTTAGCTGTGATTAGAGAAAATAGGCGTAAGATTGAGTCTTTTGGAGTGAAAAAGCTTGGTTTATTTGGGTCATATGTGCGGAATGAACAAACTTCAAAAAGTGATATTGATTTATTGGTAGAATTTGTCTCCGGTAAAAAAAGTTTTGATAACTTTATTCATCTTTCCTTTCTTTTGGAAGATCTTTTTCTACAGCATATTGAATTAGTAACAATCGATTCTCTCAGCCCCTATATTAAACCATATATAGTAAAAGAGGTTGAATATGTCATTTCCCACGCTTGAGTATTTACGTCATATCGTGGATGAAACTAAATATCTTATAAAACAAACAGAGAAGTTAGATAAGGATGAATTCTTGCGGAATGAAACATTGCAAAAAGCTTTTGTCCGCAGCATAGAAGTTATTGGCGAAGCGTCCAAGAAAGTTTCTAAAGAATTAAAGGAGAAACATGCTAACGTCGAGTGGAGAGCAATAGCTGGGATGAGAGATAAGTTAATTCACGATTATTTTGGTATAGATTATGACCTCGTATGGGATGTTATTGTCCAAAAAATTCCCCTGCTGAATAAACAAATCAAGCAAATATTAGAAAATGAACAAAAATAACACCCGGTAATTTTTTCTTGACGGATTACTAAAAAGATAGTAAATTTCACGCAACACCTAATTATATCGTCTGGGGAGGCGATAGCATTAGGTGTTTTCTATTTTAAGGAGATATGAATAAGAGCAAAAGGATAGATTCGTTAAATAAGGAGGGTTTTAAGATGAGAGTAAATACGGTGAGATTTTTTGTGTTAGCTTTAGGAATTATGATTAATTTAGTAGGTATCTCTGTGTCTGTTTGGGCATGGGAACCTTCTTATGCTGATTTTTCGGTATTACCCAATAATATGATAAGTTATTCAGGACCTTCGATAAAGATGGATCTTGGACCTATGCGGTTAGCGTCTAATATTCCGGGTGGCGAGACTATAAAAAAATTACAGGCGGTAGCTGTATTCCGTAACATATTTGATTTCACGTATTGGTCACAAATTCGTGGCACTACTTTAAAACACTCATCTATTTCCTTGAGATTTTTAGGTATTAGCTGTTCTCTGCAGCCTTAAATACTAAAATATGTGATTTATGAATTTTATTCATGGATGCCAGAAAAACCACTTGCTAAAGCTTGACACAAGGGGTGTAATGTATTACACTTTAAGGTGTATTACAGTGTATTACATTTAAGAGTATAATATATGGAGTGGATATGATTTCGTTAATATCTCAAGTAACCGTAAAAGTATTAAACTATTTTTTTATTAATCCTCAGGAGAGTCTGTATATAAAAGAATTAGTCGTGAAATTTGATTTGGATAAGAGAAATTTAGTCAAGAAGTTAAGAGAATTAGAAACAGAGGGAATTTTGCGCAGTGAACGACGAGGGAATCTAAAACTCTACTCGATTAATAAACGGTACCCTTTATATAGAGAGTATGAGAAGATTATATTAAAGACAGTAGGGGTAGAGGCCAAATTGAAAAAGATTGTGCGGCAAATTCAGGGTGTCAAAAGAATATATATATATGGTTCATATGCTAGTAGAAAGATGGGGGTATATAGCGATATAGATTTGTTAGTTGTGGGAGAACATGATATTATGTTGTTGCAGAAGGAGCTAAGTAATCTTCAACGAGAGCTGGATAGAGAGATAAATGTTATTAATATGGAAGAAAAGGAATTTGAAAAAAGAAGAGAAAACAGAGATTCTTTTATTTTGGATATTCTTAAAAAGAAACATATTGTAGTCACCGCATGAATATAGATAATAAGCATTTTTATAAGTTTGATTTCACGACAGAACAAATAAGCCAGCATTTTAATAACGCGTGGAAAGATTTAGATATCGCTAATAAAGATGAAATTTTAGATGTTAAATTTAATTACGCGTATACGGCCTTTATTAAGGCGGGAATAACATTATTAAGTTTTTATGGGATGAAAGTAAGAAGCATCCCTGGGCATCATGTGAAAATTATTGATAAAATTGCCCAGAGTTTAGATGATTGTGCTATTGCAGACATGGGTAATATTATGAGGTCCAAGAGGAATTCAGATATTTACGCAGGGGGTATAGAGATTACAGAAAAAGAATGTAAAGAATATATTAGATTCGTAGAAAATGTGGTGACAAGAGTTCGTGAAATTATTTTTCAAAAAGAATAATGGTGATGATTATGTTATTTGTGGAAGATACCGCAATTTTTAATAGCAGTGCCGAGTGTGTAGAGATTTTTGTATATCGAAAACGGCGTATCGTTCAATCAAAAGGGATACGCTTTCACATATATTAAAACAATTCACTAAAAATAACATCTGTCTATGTTTCTCTGTACCCTACTACTATAATGTTTATACCGCGTAATTTTCTCTTGACAGATTACTAAAAAGATAGTAAATTTCACGTAACACCTAATTATATCGTCTGGGGAGGCGATAGCATTAGGTGTTTTCTATTTTTAGGAGGGTTTTAAGATGAGAAAGAAAACGGTATGTATTTTGTCTCTTGTATTGGTTTTGTTTACTATGTTTTGTGTGTCGGATGCTGTTTTTGCTCAGGGTGGAGAGTATGGTTCTTATTATGATAATAATATCGGAGCGAATTCTGTTTTTGAGGGGCCTCCGGTAAATTTTGACCTTAATAAAGGATTAGCCGCGGTTATTTCTCAGATGTCTCATAAGCCCTTAGCGATGATGTTCTTACCGTTTCCTGCTTCTGAGCTTGATGCGGTGGCGTTGGTGGATTGCGATTTGTTGAAAGAAGAAGAAATAGGAAATATAAATGAGATGATGAAGAATATACGGGAAGATGGAATGCTTTGTCGTATGCTTATCACCGGGGAAAATATGTCTCCTGGAAGTAAGGTTGTAACTTTTGGCAAAAACGGGAATAAGAGTAGAGCAATCTTTTTTATGTATCCTAAGCAGATGGTAGATAATTTGGACTCTATTCTTACTCCTTTGGAGCAGAAATTGTTTTTTTCAGCAGAATGCTTAAGAGCGGTCATAGTGGCGGTGCTTGAGGCAGAGGGAGAAAGTTTTAATAATGCTTATAATAAAGCGAGTCACGTAGTATTGGAATTATTGAAAGGTAAAGCAGAGAGCGGTAGCGGAGAAGCAAAAGCTGTAGCAATAGTTTCGTTGGCATTATCTAAGGGGGGGGTAGTAAGTAGGATTGTGTCTGAACAAGACGAAGAGACGCCCACGTATGTTAAGATAGATAATTTGAAGTTAGGGGCAGATGCTCTCTCAGTGGCTATAGCGGATTGGTATTTTCTTCAAGAAGGCCGACTTGTCGGATTAGTTGGATTTAAGGTGAAGAATAAGGAACTCCTTGAAGAGGGATTACCGGAGATGTCATCTGAGGTGAGGATAGTTTTTTCTATTCTAAGAAACGAGATGGAAACACCAGTGGTATGGAATGAATATGGTCCGTTTGATTTTGAGAAATACGCATGGGATTAAAGAAAATGAAAGTAGATCGATGCGGATATTTTCTGTAATCCGTAGTAATAGGAATGATGTTATTTGTATCCCTTAGGAATGTATTAATGTCCTAGCGATAAAAAATATTTTCTATTTTAAGGAGGTTATGATGAATATGAAGAAAAATGTAGTATCTATTTTAGTTTTTGTTATGGGGGTAGGTTTTTCTTGCTGCGCGGTATTTTCTCAAGATAAAATAATGTTTGGGGCAGATGGCGGTTTTATTGAGAGTTATCAGAATCCTAATAATATTCCTTCGACAAAGTTTGACGGATTCACTTTATACTCGGCAGTGATACAGAAAACGTATACTTATGAGATAGTACAATTTCCTTATTCGGTTAAGGAGATTCCCAATATAAAGCTAAAGTCAGATGTGTCCGGTAATTTGTTAGGTGATGGTGAAATTAAGGATATCAATAATGTTTTTTCGCGGGTAAGAAACGGCGAAATCCCGGTGTCTATTTCTATAGCAAAGACTGAGGAAGCTGGTGATTGGCATGATAATAGCGGTGCGAAAGTAAATAAAAAAGGAGAGATAGAAAAAATAGTTCTTTGTTATCCTGATTATCTTTGGAATCAGTTGGGCGAGGTGACATATGAAGATTACAATTACGCTCTTTTTTCTTCTTCGGAACAGAAGTTGTTTTTTTCTTCGGAAATTTTAAGATTAATAACTAAAAATGAAGTGGCTCAGAGATGGAAAGGAGCCTATGGCGTAGAGGCTTTGTCTGGTAAAGTAGCGCAGGAAGTAGTGTTAAAGTTGCTCAAAGATAAAGGAAGCGCTGATGCTAAAGCTGTTGCCATTTGGTCCTTCTCTTTTTTTAAGGGATGGACAGTTGTTGAGCGGGTACGTAGGCCTCTTAAGACAATGTATCAGTCAGTTCCTGGGCAGGTTGTTGTAAAAGGTGTTGAGATTGGCGGTAATAATATGTCTGTTGCTATTTCGGATTGGAAATTTTTAAAAGAAGGAATAATTTCGCTTGTAGGATATGTTGATGGCGCGGCTTTTGCCGGCAGTGTGACTTTACGTGAATATATGCCGAGAATGGGGTCCGCGCCGACTTATAAAGATGAAGTAATGATTATTGCTCCATTAGTGGGTGAAGATAAAGGATGGTATGTAGATGGAGGTAGTCGCCGTTTCTATCCTTCTTGGACTGGTGAGAATAGAGGAATAAAAGTGCCAGGAATTAGCTGTATTCCATAACGAAGGTATTTCTTGACATTTCTGCGAAAATACGGTATATATATAGTAACCTTTAAGTGGGTCCAGTGAGGTCCGCAAGGAAATATATATGAAAAAAGAAGTAAAAAATAAGAGTTCCGCGCTAAATATAGGCGCGGTTTTTTTTGTATGAACAAGTTTAAAGAAAAAATAAAGATTCTTACCTGTGACGATATAAGAAGAATTCTTTATCGGCTTACCCATCAGATTTTAGAGAAAGATCCTGACCCACAAAAATTAGTTCTCATAGGTATCCAAACCCGAGGCGTGTACCTTGCCAAACGAATTCAGCAAATAATAGAAGAACTAGAAAAAATTAAGGTTCCTTTAGGAATACTTGATATAACCTTATATCGTGATGACTTAACGACTATAGGACATAATCCAATAGTTAAAGAGACAATAATAGGGTTTGATTTAACTGATAAGGTAGTTGTTTTAGTCGATGACGTATTATTTACGGGAAGAACCGTGCGCGCGGCGTTAGATGAAATTATGGATTTTGGTCGACCTAAGAGAGTAGAATTGCTTGTTTTAGTTGATAGAGGGTACAGAGAGTTACCGATAAGAGCTGATTTCGTAGGAAAAAATATTCCTACGTCAAATAAAGAATTAGTCGAAGTTCGCCTGAAGGAAATAGACCGAAAAGATGAGGTTATTCTTCTACAAGAGGAAGACCGAATACCGAAGACTGAGGACAGAGAAGAAGCAATATGAAAGAGTGGACGAAACAACATATCTTAGGAATTAAAGATTTAAGTCGAGACGAGATTGAATTGGTATTGTCTCAGGCGCAAGCGTTTAAAGAGATTTCCCAGCGGGAAGTTAAAAAAGTCCCCGCGTTACGAGGTAAAACTGTTCTTAATTTATTTTTTGAAAACTCAACAAGGACGCGTACCTCTTTTGAGTTAGCCGCTAAGCGGCTAAGTGCTGATGTTATAAATTTTTCTTCTTCTACCAGTAGTTTATCTAAGGGGGAGTCCGCTGTTGATACGGTTAAAACCCTCAACGCCTATCATCCTGATATTATGGTTGTTCGCAGCGTTTCTAGCGCGTGTTTGTATGATTTTGATAAGTACACGCAGGCAAGCATTGTTAATGCTGGCGACGGTCAAAATGAGCATCCTACTCAAGCGCTTCTGGATATGTTCACGGTTAAGGAAATAAAAGGCACGTTGGAAGGATTGAACGTTTTAATTGTTGGTGACATCAGGCATTCGCGGGTGGCGCGGTCTAATATTTTCGCGTTTCATAAATTTTCATCACAGACGACAGTGTGTGCTCCTCCAACATTTATTCCTTATGAGTTTGATAAGCTGGGTGGGGTAGAAGTTTCTTATGATTTAGACGAGGTCATTGGTAAAGCCGATGTTATTATAATGTTGCGTATTCAGCAGGAAAGGCAAAACTCATCATTTTTTCCTACTATTAGAGAGTATGTGGATAAGTTTGCTTTAACTGGCGCGCGGTTAGCAAAGATAAAGAAGGATTGTATTGTGTTGCATCCGGGTCCAGTTAATTGGGATGTGGAAATTAGCTCAGCAATAAAAGATAAAGTTCACCCTTTAATTTTAAAACAAGTTGAAAATGGGTTAGCAATAAGAATGGCATGTTTATATTTGGTAGGTACGAATAAAAGATAAAGAATAATGAAGATACTTATAAAAAATGGAACGATTGTAAACGCGGATAAAATTTTCGAAGGAGACATTCTTCTTAGCAACAGTAAAATTATATCGGTAGGAAAGAATATCCCTGAAAGCGCGGATAAAGTAATAGATGCTAAAGGAAAACATGTTTTTCCCGGATTTATAGATTTACATGTTCATTTACGTACGCCGGGAAGGGAAGATGAAGAAGATTTTTTAAGCGGATCAAAAGCCGCCGCGGCTGGCGGGTTTACTAAGATTTTTTGTATGCCTAACACTAATCCCGCGATTGACGCAGAGTCAATTGCTCAATGGATTATAGATGAAAGCCTCCGGCTAGGGGTAGTAGATATTTATCCCATAGGGGCTATTACAAAGGGGCGAGAGGGCAAAGAGCTTACTGAGTTTAGCGCGCTGAAGAGGGCGGGATGCTTAATGTTAAGCGACGACGGCGCTTCTGTTTCTGACAGTTTGCTTCTTCGCCGCGCGTTAGAATATTCCCAGATGGAGAACTTATTAATTGTGTCTCATTGCGAAGATATCCGGCTTTCCGGTAAAGGGGCAATGAGAGAAGGGGTGATTTCTTCTAAATACGGGATTCGCGCGGTACCAGATATAGCTGAGAGTTTAATTGTTGCCAGAGATATTGAACTGGCCAAATATCTTAATAAACGTATTCATATCGCGCATGTAAGTACAGCTAAGAGTGTAGAAATTATAGAGAGAGCAAAAAAACAAGGAGTTAAGGTTACAGCTGAAACGGCGCCTCACTATTTTACGTTAACGGTTGCTGATGTTGAGAAAAGTAAGTTTAATAGTAACTTTAAAGTTAATCCGCCGTTAGGCGACGATAAAGATGTCGCGGCAATTAAGCAGGCTTTAGGTAAGGGTGTAATTGATTGTATAGCGACAGACCATGCTCCTCATTCTCAAGCGGAGAAAGAATTACCTTTTGACGTCGCTCCTTTTGGGTTTATTGGGTTAGAAACAGCGTTTTCTTTGACGTGTACATATTTAGTGAAGAATAAAGTCATAGATTTAGGAGGAGTAACTGAAAAGCTTAGTGCTAACCCAGCAAAAATTTTAGGATTCAAGCAATGTGGGAAGATAGAAAAGGATGCTGACCCCAGTATTGTTATCGCTGATTTAAATAAAAAATGGCGCGTGTCTGCGGCGGGGTTCCATTCAAAATCAAAAAATTCTCCCTTTTTAGGAGAGGAGCTCCTAGGAGTGATTGAGTATACCATTCATAAAGGTAAAGTTGTTTATAGCGGAAGTAATCGCTAAGTAATATTAGCTGAATTAGCGTTTTTCAAATTAGCGTAGATTATCATTTTTCGAAGTAGCGTTTATATGAAGTTTGTAGCAGATTTCCATATTCATTCAAAGTATTCCCTGGCGACGTCTAAGCAGATGGAGGTTCCAACCTTAGCGAAGTGGGCGAAACTGAAAGGAATAAATCTTTTGGGCACGGGTGATTTTACCCATCATTTGTGGCTGCAGGAGTTAAAAAAGTATTTACAACCGTTGGATAACCAGGGATTATTTTTATATGAAGGGGTACATTTTATTTTATCGGGAGAGATTTCTAGTATTTATTCTCAGAACGGTAAGGGCCATCGTGTTCATAATATTGTTATGGCGCCATCGTTTAAGATGGCTGAAGAAATAAATAAGATGTTATCTTTTCATGGAAACATAGCTTCCGACGGTCGTCCTATTTTAGGAATGAGTTGTATAAAGTTAGCGGAAGAACTAAGTAGGATATCGCCGGATATAATGTTGGTGCCAGCACATTGTTGGACGCCTTGGTATTCTGTGTTTGGGTCAAATTCGGGGTTTAATTCGTTGGAGGAGGCGTATGGTAAGTACACACAAAACATAACAGCTTTAGAAACGGGTCTTTCCAGTGATCCGGCGATGAATTGGCGGGTTTCGGCGTTAGATAAGTATTCGTTGATTTCTAATTCTGACAGCCATTCTCCTTCTAAAATAGGGAGAGAAGCTAACGTGTTTGATTGTGATTTAAATTATTGGGAAATAAAAAAAGTTTTAGAAAATAAGGATAAGGAAAAGTTTTTATATACTGTTGAGTTTTTTCCCGAGGAAGGTAAATATCATTATGATGGACACAGAAATTGTAATGTACGGTATCATCCGAGAGAAACCAGGAGTAACAATGGTGTTTGTCCGGTGTGTAGGAAAAGGCTGACTAGAGGTGTTCTGTATAGGATTTCAGAGTTGGCTGATAGAGAGGAAGGATTTATTCCTAAAAACGCGATAGGATATAAAAGTTTAGTTCCGTTAGATGAGATTGTCGCTGAAGCGAAAGGGTTGAAGAAAACCAGCAAAGCCGTAGAGAAAGAATACCTAGATTTGATCTATACCGTTGGAACAGAATTGGATATATTAGTAAATATGGATGAGGAAGAATTAACGGCGAAACTGCCGGAAAAAGTAGCTGAAGGTATAAAAAGGGTACGAGGAAAGCAACTGAAAATTTTGCCTGGGTATGATGGAGAATACGGAACTATTAAAATATTCACGAAAGAAAAAGAAGAACAAGAGAAAGAACAGCTGACGCTGTTTTAATTAATATTGGTAAATAGGTATTTAAGTTCGTTTAAAAACTTAGAACTTAAAACCTAAAACTTATAACTAATCTATGAAAGTCGCGATAGTGTTTTATTCTTTTTCGGGGAACACAAAACGGATGTGTGTATTTTTAAAGAATAAATTTGAGGACAGAAAGAATACTGTCGAATTAATTGAAGTGAAACCTGTTAAGGAGATAATTTCTTTCTTTGGACAGTGTCGGCAGGCTTTCTCTAAGAAGGAACCGGAAATTGGCAATGCTGATATTGATCTTAAAAAGTATGATCTTAGTATATTCGCTTCGCCAGTGTGGGCGTTTACTTTTGCTCCCGCGCTAAGAAGTTATTTGAAAAAAATAGGGGATTTAGAAAATAAAAAGACAGCCTGCTTTTTGACTTGCGGCAGTGGAGCCGGCAGCAATAAAGCGTTAAGTGAATTAGAAAATATTTTGAGAGAAAAACACACGCACATTTTATTCTCGAAGAATTTAGCAGGAAGAAAAAGTAAAAACAAAAATTTCCTGGAAGATAATTTTAATACGTTATTTGAAATTATCAATAATGATGAGTAATGAATTTCTGGGGAGATAGAATTTCAATGATAATTTTAAACTGGTAAATTTGCATTTTAAAATGTTTTGTTTCTATCTTTTCATCTGATATCTGTAATCTGCCATCTATTTTTAGTCCCTGTAGTTCAACAGGATAGAGCACAGGCCTCCGGAGCCTGAAATGGCCGTTCGAGTCGGCCCAGGGACATATATTAGATTGGAGATTAGAGATGGCAGATTACAGATGAAATAAATTTTATCTCCAATCTCTAATCTGTCATCCGCAATCTATTTAACAGGAGGTCTAAAATGGGACGAAGAGAGGACATTAAAAAAGTTTTAATTATCGGGTCCGGCCCGATTATTATTGGACAGGCGTGCGAGTTTGATTATTCCGGCACGCAGGCGTGTAAAGCGTTAAGAGAGGAAGGGTATGAAGTTGTGTTGGTTAATTCTAATCCGGCTACTATCATGACTGATCCCGGCATGGCCGATAAGACTTATCTAGAGCCGTTAACAATAGAAAGTTTAGAACAAATTATTGAGAAAGAACGACCGGATGCTCTTCTTCCGAATTTAGGCGGGCAAACCGGTTTGAATTTAACTTCTAGTTTGCATAAAGCGGGTATTTTAAATAAGTATAATGTTGAAATTATCGGTGTAAAAGCAGATGCTATTGAACGGGGAGAGGATCGAATCGCGTTTAAAGAGACAATGATTAAGTTAGGCATTGAACTGCCGAAATCTCAAGCTAGTCATTCTGTGGAAGAAGCCGAAGTTATAGCGGAGAAATTAACATACCCTGTAGTTTTGCGACCAGCGTATACTATGGGAGGAACCGGCGGAGGAATTGCTTATAATGTGGAAGAGTTAAGAACCATTGTAACTAGGGGGCTCGCTGCTAGTTTAGTTCATCAAGTGTTAGTTGAGGAATCTGTTATTGGTTGGGAAGAGTTGGAGCTGGAAGTAGTAAGGGACCATAAAAATCAGAAAATTACCGTTTGTTTTATCGAAAACATAGATCCTATGGGCGTGCATACGGGTGACAGTTTTTGTTGTGCTCCGATGTTGACTGTTCCCCAAAAACTGCAGAAGAAAATGCAGGATTATTCATATAAGATTGTGGACGCGATTGGAGTTATTGGCGGAACCAACGTTCAGTTTGCTCATAATCCTGTGGATGACAGGTTAGTTGTTATAGAGATTAATCCGCGAACTTCGCGTAGTTCGGCGTTGGCTTCAAAAGCGACAGGGTTTCCTATTGCCAGAATTTCAACTAAATTAGCCGCGGGGTTATCTATGGATGAGATTCCTTATTGGAAAGAAGGGACTTTGGAAAAGTATGTACCGAGCGGCGACTATGTTGTTATAAAATTTGCCAGATGGGCGTTTGAAAAGTTTCCTCAAGCAAAGGATGTTTTAGGTACGCAGATGAAAGCGGTTGGGGAAGTGATGAGTATTGGCAAGACGTTTAAAGAGGCGTTTCAGAAAGCTATTCGGTCTTTAGAAATCAAAAGATACGGGCTAGGCGTTGATAAGTTTAGGGCACTGTCAGTCCAGGAGTTAAAAGCAAAGTTGGCCAATCCTTCCAGTGAGCGTATTTTCTTAATGTATGAGGCGTTAAGAAAAGGAATGACGGTTGATGATTTGTGTGCCATGACGTATATGCACCAATATTTTGTAAACGAAATGAAAGATATAGTAATGCTGGAAGAAGAAATGCTTAAAACTGATTGGGATAATTTAGCCGATGCCTTGGTTATAAAGGCAAAAGAATGGGGATTTTCCGATAAATATTTAGGTGAGATTTTCAATGTAGAAGAAAAGAAAGTGAGACAGCGCAGAATTTCTCTTGGCAAATGCGCCGGCTATGATATTGTTCCTGTTAGCGGGGTAGAGAATGAGGCATATTATTATTCAACCTATATAGGGGAAGATAAAGTAGGTGTGTCTCCGAACAAAAAAATAATGATTTTAGGTGGCGGCCCGAATAGAATCGGCCAGGGAATAGAGTTTGATTATACTTGTGTCCACGCCGCGTTCGCTTTACGGGATGAAGGTTTTGAATCGGTGATGGTTAATTGTAATCCCGAAACAGTATCTACCGATTATGATACATCAAATAAATTATATTTTGAACCGTTAACAGTTGAAGATGTGTTGACTATTTATGAAAAAGAAAAACCCGATGGTGTGATCGTTCAATTTGGCGGTCAAACCCCTCTTAATATCGCTCAGGAATTAAAGGATAATGGTGTGAAGATTGTAGGGACGAGTCCGGAAAGTATACGGTTTGCTGAGGATAGGGAAAGATTTAGAGAAAAAATGATTGAACTAGGGATTCCTCAGCCGCAAGCTGGAACAGCTAGGTCGGTAGAAGAATCTGTTAAGATTGCGAATGCAATAGGGTACCCGCTTATGGTGAGGCCGTCGTTTGTTTTAGGCGGGCGGGGCATGGAGATTATATATGATGAAGAAATGCTTTTGCGATACGCTAAAGAAGCAATCAATGTAAGCCCCCAGTACCCTATGTTGATAGACCGATTTCTTGAGCACGCGATAGAGGCTGAAGTCGACGCTCTTTGTGATGGTGAAAATACCTTTGTCGCTTCAGTTATGGAGCATATAGAGTTGGCTGGTGTTCATTCCGGCGATTCAGCGTGCGCTATTCCTACAAGAACGTTAAAGAAAGAGCACCTAGCCATTATTGAAGAATATTCTAAGAAAATAGCAAAAGAATTAGGTGTCGTTGGTATTATGAATATTCAATTTGCTGTTTGTGATGAAAAGGTATATATTTTGGAAGCTAATCCCAGAGCATCTAGAACAGTTCCTCTTGTATCAAAAGTAACAGGTATTTCTCTGGCGCGTATCGCGACGCAGTTGATGGTAGGTAAAAAAATAAAGGATTTTAAAGAATTAAAAACCGTGAAGGTTCCATACGTAGGAGTTAAAGAAGCGGTTTTTCCGTTTAACATGTTTCCCGAAGTCGATCCGTTATTAGGACCTGAGATGAAAGCCACCGGCGAAGTGATGGGGTTAGGCGATACTTTTGGCGTAGCTTTTTATAAAGCGCAGGCAGCCGCGGGCTTAAAACTGCCGTTGGAAGGAAACATTTTAATTACAGTTGCTGATAATAGTAAACCGGAATTGCTTCCTATCGCTAGGAAAATAAAACAGTTAGGATTTACTATTTACGCTACTGAAGGGACGAGTAAATTTTTAACAGAGAATGGCGTTGAGAATATCTATATACGAAAGTTACACGAAGGCCGTCCGAATTTAGGTGACGCGATTAAAAATAAGGACATAAAGCTTATAATTAATACGCCCATTGGACGTAACAGTAAATACGATGATAGTTATATTCGTATAAGAGCGATACAGCATAAGATTCCCTATATTACTTCTATGGCGGCAGCTGCCGCCAGTGTTGAAGGAATCGAATCCGTTAAAAAAGGGGAAACTTCACCTAAGGCGTTACAGGATTATTATAAGAGCAGAGAAGAATCCAAGGAGCGCGTTGATGCTTAATAAAGCCGAATTGAATACGGCAATAAAAGAACAAAAACTGATAGAAGGATATATTAACTTAGATAAACAGCTTACGCCTAACGGTATAGATTTAACTGTTGGAAAATTATTTAAGTTTTGTTCTTTGGGAAGTTTAGACTTTTCTAACTCCGATAGGCAGCTACCTCAAATGGAAGAAGTTTTCCCTCAGAAAGAAAATCCGCGGGATAAATTTGGGTGGTGGCAGTTATCCCGCGGGGCGTATAAGGTAAGGACGAACGAAGTTATTAATATGCCCAACAACTTGTGTGGGTTAGCGTTTTCGCGTACCTCGCTTCTTCGCATGGGTGCTTTTACTCAAAATGGTGTCTGGGACGCGGGGTTCAGCGGAAAGAGTGAATTTATTCTGGTTGTTCAAAATTCCTTTGGTATTAGGTTAAAAGAAAACGCTCGAGTAGTGCAGTTGGTATTTTTTAAGGTGGATGAGACCGAAGGGTATAATGGAATATACAATCATATCAAATAAAATTTGAGATGATTTAGATTGGAGATTAGAGATGGCAGATTACAGATAAATATGAATTTTATCTCCAATCTCTAATCTGCAATCTTTTTCAAAATGAACAATAACTATTTCGATTATCAATCTATTTCGCAGGAGGATGAAGGCTTAGATTATGCCAATTTGAAACCCTGTCCTCATTGCAAAAAACCAATTCCCGCTAACGCCACTTTATGCCTTTATTGTGGAGAATCTGTATCATTTGATGGGGGCGGCAGGGCTTGGATTGTCTGGGTTGCTGTGTTTGTTCTTCTCACATTTATCACTCTCATTTTGATCTATTAAGGGACGGTTGAAACTTCAATTATTCCATTAACATATTGCCATAAAACTTTCAAATGATACAATTATACAAATGAAGACGCTGGCGGTACCAACAAAAGAGAAATGTCAGTTTGTAGATATTACGTCTTCGATAAATCAATATCTGCGTGAACAAAAAGTAGATAATGGGATATGCGTTGTTTTTTGTCCCCATACAACAGCAGCTTTGACAATAAACGAAAATGCCGATCCTTCAGTAAAGAAAGATATCATAAAACATTTAAATAAAATTGTTCCTGAAAATGGGAGTTATGATCATAGGGAAGGAAACTCCGACGCTCATATAAAGAGTTCTTTATTGGGTAGTTCGTTGAATATAATTATTGAAAAGGGTAAGTTAGTTCTGGGGACTTGGCAGGGAATATATTTTTGTGAATTCGACGGCCCCAGAGATAGACAAGTGTACGTGAAAATTGTTTAGAAGAGAGATATAGATAAAGAGCTTGATTGAAATTTATAGAAATTCGCTTCGCGAGATTTATTGTATATGAGATATTTAACGATTAATTTCTATGAATCTCAATAAATATCTATGAATTTATGGCGAACTAAGGAAGGAGAATCTTATGCCTGAATTGCCTGAAGTAGAGACCATTCGGTTACAGTTGAGTAGGAATGTTTTAGGCAAAAAGATTAAGGATATCGTTGTTGACGACGCCAGAGTTATAAAAGGCGTATCAAAAACTGTTTTTAAGTCGAAAGTTGAAAATAAAACAGTAAAGAACATTATAAGACGGGGTAAGGTTTTAATTTTTGAGCTGGCAGATGATTTATATCTGGTAATTCATTTGAGGATAAGCGGATGGTTGTTTTTAAGCAAAACTTATGAGAAGTTTTGCCGGGTAGGTTTTGTTTTAAATAATGGTAAGATTTTAAACTTTTGTGATTCACGAGTTTTAGGTGAGATAAAGCTAATAGATGATTGGACGAATCTTGCCCTTATAAAAAATATGGGGCCGGAGCCGCTAGGATTAAGTAAACAAAATTTTGTTAAGCTGTTTGATAAGAAAACAGCAAAAATAAAACCGCTTCTTATGGATCAGCGCTTTTTGGCTGGCGTAGGCAATATGTACGCCCAGGAAGCTGTTTTTTGCGCAGGGATAAGTCCCCAACGAAGAGCCGATAAGATTGATAAGAAAGATATAGGGAGAATTTATACTTGTTTGATAAGAATTCTAAGAAAATCTATTGAGCGAGGAGGGTCATCGGTAGATACGTATAGACAGCTCAACGGAGAGAAAGGTAAATATAAGGCATTATTAAAAGTATATCAAAGACAGGGAAAACCTTGTTTTCGATGTAAGGCAACGATAAAACGAGAATCTATTGGCGGTAGAGGCACGTATTATTGTCCTAAATGCCAGAAATAGTTCGTAGTTGATAGTATAAGAAATTATTTCTCCGAACTCCGAACTATGAACTATGAACTATGAACTATATTATGGAATATTCGATCGTAATCCCTTTATTTAATGAGGCGGAGTCTTTAGGCGTATTGCAGGAAAGGATTGAGCAGGTAATGCGGCCGTTGTCTTGTCAGTACGAGATTATTTATGTTAATGATGGCAGTAATGATAATTCTTTAGAACGGTTAGAGGAACTTAAGAAAAAATACAATAATATAGAGAGTATTTCTTTAAAAAGTAATCGAGGTCAATCTGCGGCGTTGTATGTTGGGTTTAAGAAGGCTCAAGGAGAATGGATAATTACGATGGACGCGGATTGTCAAAATCCTCCAGAAGAGATTAGTAAACTTATAAAAGAAAAGGATGGGGTCGATTTTATCACCGGTATAAGAAAAAAGAGAAAAGATACTTTATTAAGAAGAATATCATCACAAACAGCAAAAGCTTTTCGATATATAGTTTTGAAAGATACAACTCAAGACGCGGGATGTTCTTTAAAAATGTTTAAGAGGGAAATAGTTTCAGAGATTCCTTTTTTTAAGAATTTTCATAGATTTTTTACTTTTCTGGTTAGGCTAAAAGGCTTTTTAGTCAGGGAAGTTTATGTTGCTCATAATGGGCGCGAGTTTGGAAAATCAAAGTATACAACTTTTAGGCGGGCAAGAGAAGGCTTTTTTGATTTGGGCGGCGTGTATTGGTTAAAAAGGAGAATATTAAAATATGAAATTGAACGCGGTTAGTCATTCGATTTGGCTTATTCTGGGGTTTTCCGGGCAGATCTTATTTTTTTGCCGGTTTTTTTTTCAATGGATTGCCAGTGAAAAGAAACGCCAAAGTGTTATCCCCATGTCTTTCTGGTATTTTAGTATCTTTGGCGGGATTTTGCTTCTGGCTTACGCTATTTACCGTAGAGATACTGTTTTTATTTTAGGGCAGGCGGGAGGTATTTTTATTTATGCGAGGAATTTATACTTTATTAACAGGAAGAAAACGTAATATTTACCCCGTACCAGAAAATACTAAATCTTTATTTCGAGATAAACTTTTTAAGGCTAAAGTATTTTCGATACAGGGTTTCGGTTTACGTTGTATTATAATAATTTGGCGCCTTCGATTAAGGAAACCTTATCTTTTACTTTTTTTGCTTTGTTTATCGTTGTATCTACCGGCATCTTTTTTGAGATCACCTATTCCGCCGGATGAGATTCGTAGTATTCATATCGCGCAAAATATGGATACATTTAAGACGTTACTGATTCCGACATATCTTAATCAGACCTATTATGATAAACCCCCTTTATATTTTTGGGCATTAAAAGGGTTATTAAGTATATCAAAGTTTAATTATTTGTTTTTCCCCACGCTTTTCAACATATTTATTTCATGGATAATTTTGTCGGTCAACTTCGCTTTTTTTAAGAAACAAGGATTAGAAAAAACAGGATTATATTCGTCGTTGTTCTTAGCTACTGCCGTTATATTTTATGGGATGAGTGTGCTTTTGCGTATGGATATTTTTTTTCTTTGTTTTATTTTTTTAAGTATTTTTTATTTTTGGAAAAATAGAACAGAAGAGAGGATATTCTATTTGATGCTATCAGTGTTATTTGGATTTTTGGCTGTTTTTACTAAAGGCGCGTTAGGTATTATTTTCCCTCTATTTGTGCAAGTTGTAATGAGTGTTTTGGCGAGGGATAAAAAATCTTTAGGTAAAGCGATTGGGGTGAATTTTTGTGTTGTTGCCGTATGTGGATTATGGATTTTTTCTTTTTCTCGGATAGATCCGCAGTATTTTGGAAAGATGGTGATAGACCAAACATTTTCCCGAGGGTTTGGGCAGTCGCGGCACGCTTTTCTTCGGTTGCGTTCGATATTTTTCTATCTGCCATTTTTGTTTTTATTATTTTTACCGTGGTCTTTTTTTAGCATAGTATACTTTTTTAAAATAAAAAGAAAGAAGTTAGATTTCTGGGAAAAAGTGTATCTATGGTGGTTTTGGGGCGGGTTTATTATTTTGTCGCTGTTACGATCTAAAATGGAAATGTATCTTCTTTTATTGTCGGTTCCTTTTTGCGGGTTTGCCGCTAAGTTTTTTTTGGAGGCAAAAGATAAATTGAAAAGAAAAATATTTTACGCGATGAGTGGGTTTTTTGCGTTTATGGTAACCGGTGGGTTTATTTATTCTAAAATCGCGGGAGAGTTTATTCCTTCTTTTGCGTCGGCGGTATTAATTGTGTTTTTAGCGGGTTTTATTTCAATAATAAAGAAACCTCAGCATATACAATTTAGAAATTTTTTTATTGTTTGGGTGTTGTTTTTGCAGTTTGCTAATTTATTTGCGATGCCTATGGTTTCCGATTATTCGGAACTAAAAAAGATTGTTAAAAAAGTAAATAGTTTAGATGTTCAAACAGATAAAATCTATACTACCGAAAGGTTGTATCTGGTACTGCCTGCTTATAAAGATTTTAAAAAGGAAATAGTTTATTGGGAAAAACAAACTTGTCCCCCAGACAGCTGTGTATTGATTTCTTTATATGAAACAACAAAGTGCCGCGGCAATGAAATAGCTAACGTCGGCGTAAATCACTTTTATTACAACAAGAAATGAAGAACCTTTCTCGGTCTCGGTATTTTTCACGACAACATTTAAAAAAATTGATGAATAGGGAGAGCAATGTTCCTTTTATGCTGTCGCAAGCCTTATTCGATAATCAATCCCCCCATATATTTACGGATTTTATACGCGCCATTACGTTTAATTATGGAGATGACATAAATCGTTTTTTTGAAAATGTGGAAGAGGCGTTAAATCAAGGGTTTTGGCTTTGCGGATATTTTGCTTATGAATTTGGATATTTTCTTGAACCTTCTCTTGAGCCTTTGAGGAAGACATCCGCGATTCCTTTAGCATGGTTAGGTGTTTTTACTAATCCTTTGCTTGTGAACGATTGGTTTGATAAAACGGACGCTGGATTTGGGCGCAGCATAAAGAATGTATCCGGCAATATCAGTTATGAAGAATACAGCGCGCGAATAAAAAAAATAAAATGTTTTTTAGAAGAAGGGCTAACGTATCAAGTTAATTATACTTTTAAAAATAAGTTTGAGTTTGAGGGAAGTGTTTTTGATTTTTACGCCAAATTAAGGAGCGCGCAGCCTACGTCTCACGGCGCTTTTATTAATACCGGGGATGATGTTTTTTTATCGTTTTCGCCCGAATTGTTTTTTAAAATCAAAGACGGAATAATTCAAACTCGGCCGATGAAAGGGACAGTTGCCCGTGGTCGGAGTTTCGCTTGTGATGAGAGCAATAAACAGTGGTTGAAGAGTAGCCGAAAGATAAAAGCGGAAAATATAATGATTGTAGATTTGTTGAGAAACGATTTGGGAAGAATTGCTAAACGGGTTTGGGTTCCCAAATTGTTCGAAGTAGAAAAGTACCGTACACTGTATCAGATGACTTCTACGGTTGAGGCGGAATTAAAAAATAACGTAACATTCAAGGACATATTTTCATCTCTTTTCCCCTGCGGATCAGTTACCGGCGCGCCTAAAATAAAAACCATGCAGATTATAAATCAGTTGGAAGCTGAACCTCGAGGGATTTATACCGGAGCCATAGGATATATTTCTCCGAAACGGGAGGCTTCATTTAATGTGGCAATCCGCACTATTCACTTGAAAGGCAATAATGGTCAAATGGGTATAGGCGGCGGCATTGTTTATGATTCGGTTGATAGAGATGAGTACGCCGAAGCTCTTTTAAAAGCAAAATTTCTTAGTAATCAGATACGTGAGTTTTTTCTTGTTGAAACTATTCTTTGGGAGGCTGCTGCCGGTTTTTTTCTTTTTGACTTACATCTACAAAGACTAGAAAACACATGTGAGTATTTTTCCATACCATTAGACACAAGCGATTTGACTAAAAAATTTAAAGTTTTAGAAAACAGCCTTACTAAACTTAAGGAGAAGAAGTGGAAAATAAGAGCGTTGGTAAGTATGGATGGAAAGATTAATATGGAAAAAGAAGAGATATCTCACCAACCCTTTGAGGTAAAGATTAAGATTAGTACTGTAAGGGTGAATCCCGACGATGAGTTTTTGTATCATAAGACAACGCAGCGATTTCTTTACAATAGAGAGTTACATGACGCGCGAAAGAGCGGATTTTTTGATGTGGTATTTCTAAATAATAGAGGAGAGGTTACTGAGGGCGCAATTTCAAATATTTTTGTTGAAAAAAAAGGAAAGATGTACACTCCTCCGGTTAAAAGCGGACTTCTGCCTGGGGTTTTCAGGGAATACCTTTTAGCTAGGGGCGAGGCGATTGAGAAAATCTTATATTTAGAAGATATTTATCAGGCAGATAAAATATATATAGGAAATTCTGTGAGAAAATTAATGCCGGTCAGTATTTCCCTTGGTAAAGAAGAAATGGGCTTTTCATTGAGAAAACTTTCGTTATCTAGTATAATAGAAAAATAGATTAGGGCTTAAAAGCTTAATGAAATAAGTAGGGGGATAGGGTCTAACGGAATGAAACCAAAACAGGTAACAGTAAAAGTTGATAAAATTGAGAGGGTTAAGACAGATGTGTTTTTATTGTCTTTTGTATCTGGGTATTTGGCAAAAGAATCCCGCCCAGGTAATTTCCTTCATATAAAAGTGAATTCTACTATTTTGCGCCGGCCGTTTAGTGTACATAAAGTTTCCGGTAATAAAATATATGTTTTATTTAGAATCAGAGGTAGGGGGACAGATATACTTTCTCGATATAAGAAAGGCGAAATACTGGATATTATAGGACCGCTGGGGAATGGCTTTGAAGTCAGAAGACCGAAGACTGAAGACCGAAGACTGAAGACAGGAATACAGAATATATTGATTGCGGGAGGGATTGGGGTTGCGCCGTTGATGTTTCTCGCTCAGCATTTTACAAAAACACTAAACACTAATCACCAACCACTAATCACAATTCTATTGGGCGCGAAAAATAAGAAAGAGGTTTTGTGTGAGCAGGAACTCAAGAAATTAGGGTGTAAAGTTTATGTCGCGACCGAAGATGGTTCCAAAGGGATTAAAGGTACGGTTATCGGTCTCTTAGAAAGAAGTTTATGGACTAGAGAGCCAGGGACGCAGACTAATTTATATTCATGTGGTCCGAAAGAGATGTTTTGGAATATAAATCAGATTTTGGAAGGAAGAAAAGACGTGAATTGTCAGGTGTCATTTGAGCAGTTTATGGGATGCGGATTAGGAATTTGTTGTGCTTGCACAATAGAAACCAAGAACGGGTATAAAAAAGTGTGTAAAGATGGTCCGGTGTTTGATATAAGAGATATATGGTAGGAAAACACTAAACACTAAATAATAAACTCTAAATAAACTCAAAATGTCTAAAATCCAAAACTCGAAACAAAAAGACATAATAAAAAGCATTATATTTATTAATGTTTTGAGTTTATGATTTGATATTTTGGATTTATTTAGGATTTAGGGTTTAGGATTTAGAGTTTTAATTGTATTTGTCGAAGGAGGCGATATATGTGGGTTTCTTATCTAGTATTGGGGGTAACAGCAGGTATTGCTAGCGGATTTTTTGGTATTGGCGGTGGAATAATTTTGATTCCCGCATTGTTATTTATCTTTGGATTGACGCAGTATCAGGCTCAAGGAACAACATTAGCGATAATGATTCCTCCCATAGGATTGTTAGCGGCGATGAAGTATTACGCGGAAGGGAATGTTAAGCTTAATATCGCTGTTTTTATATGTATAGGATTTTTTTTCGGCGGCCTTCTCGGCGCGCATTTTGTTCATAAATTGCCAGGACCGCTGGTTAAGAAGCTTTTTGGCGTGCTTCTTTTATTCTTTTCAATGAAGATGATTTTTGGAAAATGATGAATAGACCAAAGACTAATTTAGGAGTGACAATAGGTAAGTTACGGTTAGCGAATCCTATTATTTGTGCCTCTGGGACGTTTGGGTTTGGAGAAGAGCTGAGAGGATTTGTGGATTTTGGTAGCGTCGGGGCTATTGCTACTAAGACTATAACTTTAGAGCCCAGAGCGGGAAATCCTCCCCCGAGGATTTTTGAGACGGAGTGCGGAGTAATTAATTCCGTTGGTTTAGAAAATCCCGGAGTAGATAAGTTTATAAGCGAAAAGTTAAAGGCAATGCGCGAAATTGATACAAAGTTTATTATAAGTGTGGGCGGCGGTTCTATCTTTGAGTATAGCAAAATTGTTCAAAGATTAGATGAAACCAAAGATGTCGATGCCATAGAGGTTAATTTATCATGTCCTAACATAAAAAATAAAAAAATAGTGTCGCAGGACAAAAAAGAAACATATAAAGTAGTAAAAGCTTTGCGTAAGGTTACCAGTAAAACGCTTATCGCAAAGATTACGCCAGAAGTATCAGATATTGTTTCGGTTGCCGTCGCGGCTCAAGATGCCGGGGCTGACGCCCTGGCTTTGGTTAACACATTTTTTGCTATGGCAATAAATATTGAAACAGCTAAACCTTATATAGGTAATATATATGGAGGTTATTCCGGTCCGGCGATAAAACCAATGAGTCTTTATCGAGTTTGGCGGGTAGCTAGTGTGGTGAAAATTCCTGTTATTGGAGGGGGCGGGATAACGGATGCGGACGCGGCGATAGAGTTTCTTTTAGCTGGGGCTACAGCAGTCAGTTTGGGAACGGTGAATTTAGTCTATCCTAATAAAGCGAAAGAAGTTTTAGCCGGCATAATAGAGTATATGCGGCGAAAAAATATAAAGGATATAAATAAATTGAGAGGTAGTATGAATGTCTAATTCTTGGGAAAAATTAATTGTTGCTTTGGATTTGGAAGATAAGGATAAGATTATAAAGGTAGTAGAAGCGCTTTCTGGCCGAGGAGTAAAGTTTAAGATTGGGTCGATTGCTTTTACAAAGTTTGGACCGCGGTTTTTGAGTGATATTATAAAAGAAAAGGTAGATGTTTTTCTTGATTTAAAACTTTATGATATTCCAAATACAATGAAACGAACAGCAAGCGTTATCGCCCAATTAGGGTGTTGGGCGTTTACCGTGCATTTGCAAGCGGGCGAAAAAGCGTTGGCAGCGGTAAAAGAAGAAGTTGTAAATGTTAGCAAACAGAGAGGTTGTAGGCTGCCTTTAATTTTAGGCGTTACGATATTAACCAGTTCTCAGTCAGTAGATTCTGATGTTGATGGGCTTGTTGGTTTAGCCGATAAAGTGGGAATAGATGGAGTTATTGCTTCAGCTAGGGACGCGCGGAGAATCAAGAGCAATTATCCTGATATTAAAGTAGTTACTCCGGGAATACGAAATACTGGGGATGATATAGGAGATCAACTTCGAATCACTACAGCGCAAGTGGCATTTGAGGCCGGTGTTGACTATATTGTCGTCGGTCGGCCTATAATAAATGAAGATAATTATTTAGACGCAGCAAAACACCTTTTAGAAGGATAAGTACGCCCCCACTTACCACCGCGTAGGTGGTAAGTGGGGTAGGGATAAAAACTGTTGAATAAAAATAGCTCGGTATTATAATGAAATAATTGCAAAACCCGAAAGTGTAATTAAAATAGGGAGTTGTAAAAAGTGATTTATGTATCTAAAATTTTAACTGTTGAATCACATAAAATAAGAAGGTGTTAAAATGGAAACGAAATTAGAAGATTTAATTGAGAAAATTAAGGCTGACGGTGTTTGTGAAGCTGAAAGGTTATCGCTAGATATTGAGAATAGAGCAAAGCAGGAGGCAAAAAAAATCATAGATAATGCTAACGATCAGGCAAAAAAAATAGTAGAAAGGGCGCAGGGTCAAGCCCAAAAATTACAGACAAATGCTACGGCGGCGTTACAGCAAACAGCAAGGGATGTTGCACTGACTGTTAGAGAGCAGATAGTGAGATTGTTTGAAAATATTCTTAATCAAGATATTTCACAAGCATTAGAGGTTGAGGTTGTTAATGATTTAATCGTAAAGATTGTTAATAGCTGGGCAAAAGATAAGAGTGTGGTGGTAGAGGCGGTTGTAAGTTCTACAGATAAGGAAAAGGTAGTAGACTTACTCCTTCGTCAGTTTAAAGATAAGCTCAAAGATACGATTGAAATAAAAGTTAATCATAATATAGATAAAGGATTTCGTATAGGAATTAAGGGGCAAGACCTACATTATGATTTTACCAATGAAAGCATTTTAGACTCATTTAAGGTTTTTTTGAGTCCCGCCATAGTTAAAGTATTAAATATTGATAATGAGTAATTATTATTATTTAGCGGCTCAATTGCCTTTTCTCCAATTCGCGCGCTGGCCAGAGGTGACAACCGAAAATTTTTTAAATGAAGCGAGGAAGTGGTTAAGTAAAGAAAATTTTGCGGTTTTAGAGAATGTAAATATTGATAATTTTATCTCGGATAAAACAGACACCTATGTTTTAAAAGAATATAAACGGTTTGATTATAGAGTTAAAGAAGAGATTTCTTTTTTTCGCAAAGCTGATAGTGACGGCAGAAGCTATAAACTTTCGTCAAAGTTAAGAGAAGTTTTTACGGTTGATGATCCTTTAGAAAGGGAAAAACTTCTTTTGTATTTAAGGTGGAAGATTATAGAAGAAAAAGAATCGGGGCATTATTTCGATTTGGATTTTTTGACGGCGTATTTTTTAAAAATGCAGATTCTTCAAAGATTGTTTACGTTTAATAAGGATAATGGTCTTCGTCTTTTTGATGAAGTTTGTGAGGTGAAATATGAATAAAAATTATGGCGAAATAATTTCTATCTATGGAAACATGATTACCGTAGAATTTTTTGCCAACATTGTTCAAAATGAGGTGGGTTATGTTCTCATTGGTGATCAGCGCCTTAAAGCTGAGGTCATAAAAATAAAAGGGAACACCGCGTATATGCAGGTTTTTGAGAGCACAAAAGGTCTAAAAATCGGTGATAAAGTTGAGTTTTCAGGTCAGATGCTTTCTGTTCAGTTGGGTCCAGGTATTTTAAGTCAGATTTATGACGGGTTGCAAAATCCTTTACCGGAATTGGCTTCCGAATATGGTTTTTTTCTTCCCAGAGGGGTGCATTTAGAAGCCTTAGATTATCAGAAAAAATGGCATTTTACGCCGTTAGTGAAAGTAAACAGTAGTAAGTTAATCGCAGGATCTCCTTTAGGATATGTGCGGGAGGGATTATTTAAGCATTACATCATGGTGCCTTTTAACTTTTATGGAGATTATAGCGTTGAAGAAATCGCTTCAGCAGGTGATTTCTGCGTTAATGATATAATTGCTAAAATTAGAGATGAAAAGGAAGTAGTCAAAGAGCTGTCTATGGTTTTTCAGTGGCCGATAAAAATACCTATAAAAGCATATAGACAGAAGCTGTCTCCTAAAGACGCTTTAGTTACTAAGATAAGAATAATTGATACTTTTTTTCCTATTGTCGCGGGAGGAACATATTGTATTCCTGGTCCCTTTGGCGCGGGCAAAACAGTTTTACAACAAATAACCAGCAGGTACGCGCAAGTTGATATTGTTATCATCGCTGCCTGTGGTGAACGCGCGGGAGAAGTTGTAGAAACGTTAAGAGAGTTTCCTAAAATTAAAGATTCTAGATCAGGCAAGACGCTGATGGAAAGGACAATAATAATTTGTAATACCAGTTCCATGCCGGTTGCGGCTAGAGAAGCTTCCGTTTACACCGCCGCGACTTTAGGTGAATACTATCGTCAGATGGGATTGAGCGTGTTGCTTTTAGCTGATTCTACTTCTCGTTGGGCTCAAGCAATGAGAGAGGTTTCTGGAAGATTAGAAGAAATTCCTGGTGAAGAAGCCTACCCCGCGTATTTAGAGTCTAGAATCGCTGAGTTTTATGAAAGATCGGGGGTTGTTGAACTCGGGGATGGCGAAAAAGGAAGTTTAACTATTGGCGGCACAGTTAGTCCGGCGGGAGGCAATTTTGATGAACCGGTAACTCAGGCAACGTTAAAAGTTGTAGGGGCTTTTCACGGATTATCTCGGGATAGGGCTAACGCACGAAGGTTTCCTTCAATAGATCCTTTAGAAAGCTGGTCCAGGTATAAGAGTTTTGTTCCCGCGGAGTTGATCGCGAAAGCGAAAAAAGTTTTGTTTAAAGGAAACGAAGTGTATCAGATGATGAAAGTGGTTGGTGAAGAAGGCACTTCCATGGAAGATTTTTGTCTTTATTTAAAATCGGAATTTCTAGATAGCGTTTATTTGCAGCAAAATGCTTTTGATAAAGTAGACGCGGCTACAGATTTGTCTCGGCAGGAAAAAATGCTGGTGAAAGTTATAGAGGTTTTAGATACATCTTTTTCTTTTGAAAAGAAAGAGGAAGCAAGAAGGTTTTTTTATGAGATTCGGCAGTTATTTATCGATTGTAATTATAAAGAGATTGATTCCCAAGATTTTAAAAATCAGGAACAGGCTATTAACGAGTTAATAAATAAAGGCGCTGTTGCAAAATGCGATAGCCCTAAAGGTTAGTTTCCAATGAAACAAGTACATAGCAAAATACTTAGTGTTGTGGGAAATGTTATTACAGTAAAAGGTTCTGGTGTTTCCTATGAAGAGCTTGCCGAAATTAGGACGGTCAGAGGTAAGTCTTTAGCTCAAGTTATCCGGTTAGATAGAGATATTGTTTCACTGCAGGTATTTGCCGGCAGTAGGGGGATTTCTACCAGCGATGAAGTTCGGTTTCTCGGGGCTCCAATGCGGGTTACGTTTTCTCCAAATATGTTGGGAAGAATTTTTGACGGCAGCGGCATGCCTAGAGATAATGGTCCGGCGTTAACAGATAACTTAATAGAAATATCCGGACCTATTGTTAATCCTGTAAAAAGAATTATTCCAAAAAGGATGATCAGAACTAACATCCCTATGATAGATGTTTTTAATTCGTTAGTGGTCTCTCAAAAACTGCCTATTTTTTCTGTGTCAGGTGAGCCTTATAACGAGTTGTTGGCCAGAATCGCGATGCAGGCTCAAGTCGATATGATTATTTTAGGCGGGATAGGGTTAAAGTTCGATCAGTATATGTTTTTCAGAGATACTCTTGAAGAAGGGGGAGCGTTAAGCCGAACAATATTTTTTATGCATACAGCTTCAGATCCTACAGTTGAAGGATTAATGGTGCCGGATTTATGTTTAGCGGTGGCGGAGAAGTTTGCTTTAGGCGGAAAAGATGTGTTAGTGCTACTTACGGATATGACCAATTTTGCCGACGCCTTAAAAGAAATTTCTATTACTATGGAGCAGGTTCCTTCAAATAGGGGGTATCCTGGTGATTTGTACAGTCAGTTAGCGGCGAGGTATGAAAAGGCAGTTGATTTCCAAGAAGCAGGATCAATAACTGTTTTGGCCGTGACAACTATGCCGGCAGATGATGTAACGCATCCCGTTCCTGATAATACAGGATATATTACTGAAGGTCAGCTTTACTTAAAAGGAGGTCATATTGAACCGTTTGGTTCGTTGAGCCGGCTAAAGCAGCAGGTTAATGATAAAACACGTCGTGACCATCGCGCAATTATGGATGGCATGATACAGTTATACGCGCAATACAGAGAAACTGAAGAGAAAAGAGCCATGGGGTTTAGGATGAGCGGTTGGGATAAAAAACTTCTTAAGTACGGAGATTTATTTGAACAGCAGATGATGGATTTATCAGTAAATATTTCTTTAGAAAAAGCGTTAGATAACGGATGGAATATTTTAGCTCAATGCTTTGTGCCGCAAGAGACAAGTTTTAAAACAGATTTGATAGATGAGTTTTGGCCTAAAAACATGTCGAATAATACAGAGGGTCAGGCTGAAGATAAAGAAAGTAGTTTTCCTCCACAGGGATTAGACGAATCCGAAGAAGATAGCGATGGCGAAAATTAAACTTACCAAGAGCGAATTAAAACGACAAAAAGAAGAAGAAAAAAGGTTTACCCGGTATCTGCCGATGCTGCAGTTGAAAAAACAGCAGCTGCAGGTTGAGATATTAAAAATACACCG
>Ga0180007_10000607_pt1 | contig 57192 bp, 52 predicted proteins | sample MM_PC_MetaG_FD_121122 | JGI IMG/M metagenome (GOLD analysis project Ga0180007, IMG submission 121122) | Groundwater microbial communities from the Aspo Hard Rock Laboratory (HRL) deep subsurface site, Sweden - MM_PC_MetaG | ecosystem: Environmental > Aquatic > Deep subsurface > Groundwater...
AGAAATTATGTTTATGGATGCTGCTTTTCCCCTTGATAAAAAATGGGGTATAGAGATATGCAATGAGCTCATAAAAAGAGATCTGCACAAAAAAATAGTCTGGCTTTGTGAAACAAGAGTAAATCATGTTGATTTAGAGCTTCTGAAAAAGATGAGAGAAGCCGGATGCAGAAGAGTAGCATATGGCATAGAATCAGGTGTCCAGGAATTATTAAATAACATAAAAAAAGGATTTAAGATTGAGCAGGTCAGAGAAGCAATTAAGATGACCAAACAAGCAGATTTGGAGATAATAGCATACTTCATGCTTGGATTGCCTGGAGAAACAAAAGAACTGTCTCTAAAAACAATAGAATTCGCAAAAGAGCTTGATGCAGACTTTGTTAAATTTAATCTTGCTGTGCCTTACCCTGGAACAGAGATGTATGAAGATGCAGTAAAAGAAGGCACATTAAAATCAATGGATTGGGAGATTTACACATCATTTAGTGCAATGACTGGCTTTGATCCGGTTTATACGCCAAAAGGCATGAGTAAAGAAGATTTAATGGATATCCAGAAATTGGCCATAAGAAAATATTATTTCAGGCCGCATTATATTATCAAGCATTTATCCAAAATGAGGTCATTCAAAGACATAAGCAGGGACTTAAAAGCAGGATTGTCTCTGATTAAAGGAATAACAAACAAAAAAAAGAAATCAAACAAAAAATGAGCAAAATAATAGTGACTGGGGGAGCAGGATTCATAGGCAGCCATGTGTGTGAAGCCCTGTTATCCAAAGGGGATAATGTCATCTGCATCGACGACTTCAACGATTATTATAGCCCAAAAATAAAAAGAGATAATATAGATGATTGTTTAAGGAACCCAAACTTCAGGCTTTATGAAGCAGATATCTATGATAATGGCATAATTTCAGAAATATTCAGAAAAAACAAGATAGATGTGATAATTCATCTCGCAGCAAGGGCTGGAGTTAGGGGCTCTTTCTTAAATCCAGGGCTTTACAAAAAAGTCAATGTCCAGGGAACACTAAACCTATTGAACCTTGCAGTAGAATTCAGGATAAGTAAGTTCATATTCGGATCCAGCTCATCTGTTTATGGGGCAAACGATAAAGTTCCTTTTTCTGAAAATGACCAGGTAAACAGCCAAATTTCGCCTTATGCTATAACAAAAAAAGAAGCTGAAGATTTATGCAAAAGGTATAGCAAGGACCACAACTTGAAAGTGGCTTGCCTAAGGTTTTTTACAGTTTACGGCCCAAGGGGCAGGCCGGATATGGCCCCATATAAATTTACCAAACTTATAGGTGAAGGCAAAGAAATCGAGGTTTATGGTGATGGAAAAAGCAAAAGAGATTATACCCATGTTCAGGATATTGTTGATGGAATACTATCTGCATTAGAAAAGGAGTTTGATTTTGAGATAATCAATATTGGAGACTCAAGAACTATTGAGCTTAACTACTTGATAAGATTAATTGAAGAAAACTTAGGCAAAAAAGCAAATATAGTGATTAAGCCAAAACAAAAAGGAGATGTTGAAATAACATATGCAGACATATCTAAAGCAAAAATGCTGTTAAGCTACAGTCCCAAAGTAAGTATAGAAGAAGGGATAAAACTTTTTGTAGAATGGTTTAAAAAAAATGAAAATAGATAAGCTCAAGCCGCACATTCCATATATTCTAATCTTATTAGTGTTCACCCTTATTTTTTTCTACAACTATTTCAATCCCAGTCTGCCGCTTCATGACGGCGCCACTTACTATTTCCCGCTTGCAGAAACATTAAAAACATCTTTTAAAGATTACGGCGATTTCTGGCCATTATGGACCCCTTACGGATTCAGCGGCTCCCCATTTCTTATGAAGCACCTTTTGGGGCTCGACGGAGTATTGGGGATAATGTTGTTTATTATCCCTAACACAATAATCGCATTGAAATCCAGCTATGTAGTTTTATTTTTCATATCAGCTGCCTCAATGTATGCTTTAATGATTTACCTTAAAGTAGGTAAGAGGTTTGCATTGGTATCTGCCTTAATATATGTGCTAAACGGCCATGTCATGTCCAAATTATTAAGGTGGTGGTGGCTCACTACATTAGGCGGATATGCAATAATTCCATTGATATTCCTTTTTGGGATGAAATCCATCAAGGAAAAAGAATGGATTAGGAACTCTATAATAACTGGAGTATTATTGGCAATCCAGCTAAGGATGGACCCTGACATGAGGGTTGGTTTGTGGGTAGGTTCTGTATTTGGATTATACTTGATTATCAGCTTGATAGGTAGAAACTTCTCAAAAAAAGCAGTAAAGATTTCACTTGTATCCATCATAATCCTGCTGGTTTTCTTTGGCCTGTCTGCCCAAAGAATCCTGCCCCATAAGGAATCATTATCTATAAGCAGCAGAGCGCAGATATCTTGGGAAACTGCTTCCTCAAGGCAAGTTCCATTAAAAGATATACCTTCTAAAATTATAGAGCCAGGCATTCCAAAAATCACTGACCCCTACGGCTCAGGAGACCATATAGGCATTGTCGCTTTATTGCTTGTCCTTTTTGCAGTATACAAGAAACATAACAACAAAAATGTCTTGTTTTTCTTCGCAATTATGATTCTCTCTGTCCTCCTTGCAACCAACTCATTCAATTTATATTTCTATATTTGGCATCTTCCATTTTTCAAAAGCTTAAGGTATCTTGATAGGGTCCTATTCCTTTTTGTTTTTTCTGCTTCTGTGCTTGCAGGGATAGGTGCTAGCGAATTCTTTGAAAAAATAAAAAGACAGAAACTAGTTTATTTCGCTCTGATCGGCCTTATATTAATCAACCTGTGGGCATTTAATTACAGCCATTACACCACAGAGTTAAGCAAATGGCACGACCCTTATGAAGCAATAAAAAACAATCAGATACTTCAGTTTATCAGCAGCCAGAAAGGAACATTCAGGATTCAAACATGGGAAACCAGGGGAATTGACTGGGGCACAGAGATGTATAATATTCCGCTTAAGCTGGAGCACATCTACCGTTATGACACTGCATGGTACCCCCCTTATATGAATGTGTATTTATCAATAGCCTTAAACGACCCTGCAAAATTCTGGGGAATACTTAACCTAAAATACCTGACAGCAAGAGATGAGTTGAATGTTTCAGGATTTAAATTTGTAAAAAAGTTCGAGAACTGTACTGTCTGCTACCCTGAGTACGATCAACTTGCAAAAGCATGGGGACCTTACCTCTATGAAAACGAGCAATTCCTCCCAAGGGCATATATTCTAAATGAAAGTGTATTGGTTGTAGGGGAGGATGATGCTGTAACTCAGACAATATATGCTCTGATGTTAAATGAAAACTTCAATCCCTCAAACTTAGTTATAATCAGGGGAAAAGAAAGTATAAATGATTATAGCTTTGAAGAACTAAAAAGGTTTAAAGCAATATTTCTCACAAAAGGCTCTGTAGATCAAAACAGCCAGTTTATATTAGGTAGCTATGCAAACTCAGGTGGAATAATTCTTCCAGATATAACAAAAGGCAAAAACAGTATTTCAGAAGATGATATCAACATATTACTAAACTCATTCAAAGACAAATTCACTAAGATAGAAGACAAAGATGTTATCATGCACAACTTCGACAAGAGAGAGATTATACTAAACGATCAAAAAGGATTCTTGGTATATAGTGAAAAATTCTCAGTTTTTGATGGATGGAAAGCCAGCTCAAATAAGAAACAGTTAGAGATATACAATGCAGATGCTATGATCTCTTCAATATATTTAGATGGTACTCAAAAAAATGTAATATTCGAATACAAGCCAAAATCCTACACAATAGGCCTAAACATAACGGTAATAACCCTATTAATACTATTATTTTACGGAATATATTCCATCTACAAAAAACATAAAGAAAAAAACTTAAATACCTCATCGAATAACCCTCATTCAGAATGAAAGTAGCAATATTATGCGGCGGAAAAGGTACACGGCTCAAAGAACTCACAGAAGAGATTCCAAAACCATTAGTTGAAATAGGCGGCAAACCAATTCTTTGGCACATAATGAAGATATATTCTCATTATGGTTTTAATGATTTTATTCTCTGCTTAGGCTACAAAGGAAATCTTATTGAAGAATATTTCAGAAATAACAGCAACAAAGAGCAGAGATGGAATATTGAATTCGTTGACACTGAAGAAAACAGCAACAAAGGCCAAAGGATAAAAAAGATTGAAAACTATATAAAAGAAGACAATTTTTTTGTAGCATACGGCGATGATGTATCAGATGTAAACATTAAAAAAGTCCTTGAGCAGCATATGAAAAACAACAAGATTGTAACATTGACGGCAGTTAATCCCGAATCCCAATTCGGTATAATGGATATCAACCATAACAACGAGATAATAGAATTCAAGGAAAAGCCAAAACTTGACCACTGGATTAATGGCGGCTTTTTTGTATTTAACAAAAGAATATTTGATTACCTAAAAGACAATTGTGACTTGGAAACAGACGCTTTCAAAGCATTGGTAAAAGAAAAACAGATAACTGCATTCAAGCATGACGGATTCTGGAAATGTATGAACACATTCAAAGATACTATGGAATTGAATGAGTTATGGGACAATGATAAGGCGCCCTGGAAAGTAGAATAATTATGTCTTCTTCACAATTCTTCTAACTGCCATCGATATTAGCCTGACAGCAGACCTTGAATTTCTCTTAAAATCCTTCCAGCTGGTGATCATAGTCATTTTTCTTAGAATATATCTTGGATCAGTATACAAAGAGAAATATGCCCTTCCATTCCAGTAAGCAAGTTGTTTCTCATCCAGATATTTTGTTTTTATAAGAGGTGTAGCTCCATGGGGCACATAATTCTCCCAATCAGGGCTTCCCACAAAAAGATTCTGGTTTTTTATATCATCGTAAAGAGGAGTTCCGGGATATGGATTTAATGTATTGAAAAAAGTTAAGTCTGCATTCAGCTTCTTTGCAAACCTTATTGTCTGTTTTATCTCTTTCTCGCTTTCCCATGGAAATCCCATCATAAAAGTAACCTTAGGGCTTATTCCATATTTTTTAGACAGCCGCACAGCATCTATAGCCTGCTGAAGAGTTATTTTTTTGTTTATCTTGTCTATTCCTTCCTGGTATCCGCACTCTATCCCATATAATATGCTTCTGCATCCCGCCTGTGACATCTTCTTAAGCAATTCTTCATCAACATGGCTCACTCTTGTAAGGCATTCCCATATGATATCCAGTTTATTCTCAATTATTTTATCACATATCTTCATTATCCTTTCATGGTTTACTGTAAATTCATCATCCTGAAAGTATATGTGCCTTATCCCAAACTTATCATACAATAATTTTATCTCTTCAATAACCTTCTCTGCGTTCCTGTATCTCCACCTATAACCAAAAATCTTTGAGCTTGTGCAGTATGTACACTGGAAAGGGCACCCCCTTGAAGTTATCATAGAACAAAACTTTCTTCCCTCATCTAACCATCCATAAGGCCTGTAAGCATCCATTGGAAGAAGATGATAAGCAGGCATCGGAAGTTCTTCTATATTTTTTATGAAATCTCTGGGTTCATTGATTATCAATTCACTATTATCCCCCTTATAACCTATCCCCTTTATACTTTTTTTATCCCCTTTCTTTTGAATGATAAAATCAACAAGCTCAACTATTGTTTCCTCCCCTTCACCTATAACAATATAATCAACATACTCTGACTTCAATGCCATCTGAGGCATTATAGTTACATGAGGCCCGCCATAGATGATTGGAATAGAAGGCTCAGTAGATCTTACTAGCTTAAGGATATGAATTGATTGAGTATAATTTGCTGTAACACTTGTAAGTGCAATCACTTTCGGCTTATTCTCCTTAACAAACTCAACAACTTCATTATCCTTTAAGTCAAGAGCAAAAACATCAAGTATCTTTACATCATATTTATGCTGCTCCAACACAGCAGCAAGCATAGCAACACCTAGATTAGGACACCTTGAGCTTGCATCATCAAGTTCCTTATAGCTGAAAGGAGGAACTATAAAAAGTACATCTGTCATTGAAACACCCCGATATAAAAAAAATAGGTATATTTATAAATATTGTTGTTTTTCAAATCATAGAAAGGGGGTATTAAAATGACTGAATTTTGGCAATCCAAAAATGTATTTGTCACAGGCGCAGACGGTTTTATAGGCTCATGGCTGGCTAAAACCCTGATTGATAAAGGAGCAAACGTATTTGTTATAATCAGGGATATAAAAAGAGTATGCAGCCTTGATCTTCTTAAGATAAAAGATAAGGTAAACATCATCCAGGGAGATATAATTGACCTTCCATGTGTTGAAAGGATAATAAATGAAAAAGAGATTGATTCTGTTTTTCACTTGGCAGCCCAGGCATTGGTCGGTGTAGCAAACAAAAGCCCTATCTCAACATTTGAATCAAACATCAAAGGAACATGGAATGTTCTTGAAGCATGCAGATTAAACAATAATGTAAAAAGGGTCGTTGTTGCTTCAAGCGATAAGGCATATGGGGTGCAAAAAGAGCTCCCTTACAAAGAAGATTCTCCTCTGTTGGGAAATTATCCATATGATGCATCAAAAGCATGCGCAGACATACTTACAAAGAGTTATGCTATAACTTATAATCTTCCCGTAGCAATCACCAGAAACGCAAACACATATGGCGGAGCAGACCTCAATTTCTCAAGGATAATACCTGATGCGATATGCTCAATTCTTAAGAACAGCCAGTTTGTGATAAGGAGTGATGGAACCTTAGAAAGAGACTATATGTATGTAAAAGACGCTGTCAGCGGTTACCTCATTCTCGCAGAGAACATAGATAAAAAAGGTCTGAAAGGCCAGGCATTCAATTTCGGAACAGGCAAGCCAATAAGCGTATTAGATCTGTTCAAAACAATATCCTCAGTAATGGGCAAAAAAGACATTAAGCCAAAAATACTAGGTACTGCAAAAAACGAAATTGACAGGCAGTTCTTAAGCATTGAAAAAGTAAAAAAAACATTCGATTGGCAGCCAAAATATTCACTAGAAGAAGGATTGAAAGAAACTGTTGAATGGTACAATAATAATCTGGATTTGATAAAATAATTATATGTAGTTCTTACAATGAAACCAGTCATCTGTCTTCCGACAAGAAACGAAAAAGAAAACGTACAGGTCATGATAGATGAGATTAAATCATTAGGTTATGACTTTTTTATATCTGACGCAAACTCAACAGATGGCACTATAGGGATAGCCAAAAAGAACAAAGTTCCGATATATCAAAGAGACGGCAAAGGCAAGGGCTTTGGAATCAGAAAAGCCCTTCAGATAGCAAAAGAAAAGGATTATGATATCTTAGTCCTTATAGATTGCGACCAAACTTACCCTGTTAAGTACATACCAAAACTACTAAACCTTATTGAAAAAGAAGGATTCGATATGGTCGTGGGAGCAAGAAGCCTAAAAGAGATAAAGCCATTTCACCGCCTGCCAAACAAGATACACACTCTTGCAATAAACCTCCTATATGGCGGCAGGTTAAAAGATATCAACTCAGGCCTTAGAGCTTTCAAAGTAAATAGATTCAAGAAATTCAGCTCAAAAGGTTTTGACATTGAAGCAGAAATAACAGTAAAAGCCCTAAAGAATAGATTAAAGATAAAAGAGATTCCCATAGATTATAAAAAGAGAGTTGGCCACTCAAAAATAAAAATTAAAGATGGTTTCCTCATATTTTGGAGAATAATAAAAGAGAGGTTCTCAATTTGAAACTAAAGCTCGATTTTGAAAAAATCTACCTCATTATAATATTCTTCTTCATTTTATGGGCAGGTGTAGCCAATCTTTGGGACTATAAAATAAATCATGATTTTCCATTCTCTTACATGGCCTCTGATACATTTCAGCATCAGGTAAGGATAGATAGTATAAAGCAGATGGGAAATTACAGGTACGAAGCGCCCTATATTGCAGGCGGATTTAAAGATGCTATTGGATTTTACCCCCCATTGATGTATCATCTTGATGTGATTATGTCTTATGCATCCGGGCTCGAAAACTATGACATAGCATACCTATTGACATTCATCATACTATGTTTTTCATCATTAGCGTTTTACCTCATAATTAGAAGATGGAACAAACACATTGCGATGATAGCTCTACCATTATCTTTTCTTTTATTTACAAGAGGCCCAGGCATAGGCCCATATGCATTGATAACATGGGGCAGCTGGCCTTTGATATTCGGGCAGTTCTTCCTTATCTGCTTCTTCTGGTACATGACAAACTTCGACCTTAAATATTCCTGGATATTTCTTGCAGTCTTCTTAAGCGCAATTGCGCTTCAGCACCAGACAGAGCTATTATTTGCAGCAGGCTTTATGATAATCATGGGAATCTGGTGGCTTGCAAAAAAAGAGTTTAGCAAGGAAAAGATAAAACACTTTACATCAGGGATATTGCTGTTTCTTGTAATTTCTGCGTATTACCTGATAATATTCAGATTTACACTAGTCAAAACACAAGTTCCATCTGGATTTAACATTGTCGCAACAACATCAACAGACCAAACATTATATCTCTCCAACTTTGGGTTGATATTGCCTTTGTTGATAATAGGCATGATAATTGCATTGTTCATGCTAAAAAAGAAGTTTTCAACACCCATATTAATCTCATTTTTTATGCTTCTCGTAGGTTTTGGAAATTACATAGGCCTTGAAAGGCATGCTTTCAAAACAAGATGCTTATGGCCCATATATCTTTCATTATTTTTAGGCATTTCAATATATTATCTGTTAAAATTAGTCATAAAAAAATGGAAAACTGCTTATTCGTTTGCAATTGGCATAATATTAGCCATAATCCTCAGTGGAGTTGTAGCAATTCCGTATATTCCTCACTCAGAAAGATTCACTTCTGCAGGAATAATGAATCAATACCACTGGCAGACATTTAACTGGATAAAAGGCAATACAGATGAAGATTCAAAAGTACTCTTCCTCTACGGAGATGTATACAATCAGAATGCAATGCTTAGGAACACATTCAGAGTTCCCTATATGGTCAACACAGAAGAGTATGTTTCAGCATTGGCAAATAGAACAATAAACAGGCATATAGGAATTTACCTGTTGGGAGATCATCATGGTGTCCATTATGCATATAGAAAATCTTTATTGGATTATGGGTATCATGCAGATGAAATAGGGAAGGATTACTTTTATAACACCCAAAGAGACATCTGTGATTTTGATTTCATCATAGTTGATAAGGTCTCAAGCCAGGCAGCGCTTGCGCAATATAACATACTGATAGCAAATGAGCTTATAAAGAACGATTTTATCAAACCAGTATTTGATAACGGAATTGTAGTTATACTGGAAAACAGCAACAGAGGTGAAGATTGCATTGCAGAACAAACAACTTTTTAAGAAAGTAATTGAAGAATCAAAATACATTTTAATTTTAGCAGTTATAAGTATAATCGCCCTTAAGATATTGTTTTTCAAAGAAAGCTTTGCAGTAATCCTAAGGCTAACTCTTTCATTCTTCTGGGTTTTCATAATTCCGGGAATTTCAGTTATGTTCTATTGGGAAGACAAACTAAGCTTCACAGAAAGGCTGATTATAGGGGTTGGATTAAGCTCAGCAATGATAGGAATATCCTCATATTACATCGGGTTGATTGGGCTGAACATAAGATACCACGTATTTATACTGCCTTCAGTCATTATCATCGCTGGTATTTTTATTAGCTCTAGAAAAAAACCATCTGATCATCAACCCACCTAAAACAAACACCACAAAACTCACAATTATAGAAATTCTTATCCCAAAAATTCCCCCTAAAAGATAAACCAAAGAGGGAAACATTACAACCCCTATAAATAATGAAAAGATAATCTTCTCACCCTCTTCTAAATCAAAATTATCCAGAATAAGATAAAATGGCAAAAAGAAAAGCGCAATAAAGCCAATGACTACCTTAAACCCTGTAAACCCAAAAAATATTAGGGAAAATATTCCTATCAAAATCAAGGCTAAAATTCCAAGTTCCTTTTTCCCCAGATTAACCACGTTGGTACACCCTTATGTTATTCTTATTGTATAACAAAGTTGAATTTGCTAGATTTTCTTTCTCCCAGCTCTGCATCCCATCAACTGTATTCTTATCACCTATGGCCGCCCTGTCAGAATAATCCATCAAGATATGAGTAGCATTAACTAAATCTCTCTCATCAAAAATATCTCTATATATGATATAAGTATCAGAAAGCATCCACATCCATCTAGACTTAGCCATTGTTAATGTTCCAAATTGATAAACCTCAGAATCTCTCGGAAGATTATCCTTCATCCACTCAGCAGCATCATATTGGTAAGGTGTAACCCTGATTATCCCGCCATAAGCGCCCTTAAGCTGAGAATAGGCCATCTTTCCGCTTGAAAACATTATCAATATCACAAAAATAGCTATTACCCCATATTTAAGATAAGTCTTGTATTTTCCAAGATATTTTGAATAAGAAAGTAAGTATAGCAAACCCAAAACAATCAAAGGATAAAATATTTGTGCGCTGGCGCTCAATGACCTATGCACCCTTCCAGGCTGCCCAATTACATCCAGATGTACCATAAAGTAAAGTCCAATAAGCCACGAAATCAGTACAATATCCTTTTCATTCCTCCTAAAGAATATAATAAAAACACCCAAAAACAGAAGAATCATCGTCCAATAAGGACCAATCATCTGGTTATAAGAAAAGTATGAATCTGGAACAGATCCCTCTGCGCTTAATCCACCTGCCCACATAAAAAGCCTGCTTATGCTTACCCTGTTTGTCTCGGTGGGAGTATCTTTCCCTCCTGGCAAAAGCCTAACTACAACATTCATTGTCTGCAAAGGAAAAATACTTATGATAACCAAGAAAATTACAATAGCAAGGGACACATGCTTAAGATTAAAAAATAGTTTTCTCTCCTTTGCAAATAACAATATGACCAATATGAAGATAGATGCAGCAGTATGCAAAAATGTCATTGGGTGCACAAAAAAATTAACAGCCAAAAGAATCCCCGTAAGATATATATAAATTGGTTTTTCTTCCTTGTCTAGATAAGACCTAGCATATTTATAAAAACAATAAAGAACAAGTGGCAGATAAGCAAATCCCATCCTTTCAGGCCACTGCCCCCATAAATACGCCATGATATCCCTCATGGAAAACATAAGCAAAAACCCAGATAATAACGCAGGTAAAAATCCGAACATTTTCCTTATTACGAAATAAACAGAAAGCAACACTATAGAAGAAAATATTGCATTTGCTAAAAACACAGGAAGTACTCTTTCTCCCCCCATTATTTGGGCTATAGAAAACGCAGTATGGTAAGGTGGATGATACCACAAAACATGATTTTTATAGTCATTATCCCCCCCATATCTTTTGTCGATATAATAAGGCAATAATCCTATCGGCTTGTCTGTCTGGGTCATATAATCTGCAACAGCAAAATGCGAAGAGGCATCCACTTCCCCATAAGGCAAGCTGTTCTTCTGAAAAGGCAGGCTCCAAAGCCACAAGCAGCTAAGATAAAGCAACACTACAAATACAAATTCTATTTTCCTGTCCACCCTCATATACTTAAAGAAAAATTGAGTATATTTAAACTTTATCATGAAATCAAATAACAGTTTATACAACAATAAAGTTTATTAAAGATTAGAAGATAAATACATAAATCTTAAAAACAGGCGCATACACCTCATGTATATGAAAATACTTATAATCAAGCTGGCAGCCACAGGCGATGTATTGAGGACTACCTCTATTCTCCCTGGCTTAAAAGAAAAATATCCTGATTCAAAGATATTCTGGCTTACAGAAGAGTACTCTTCAGAACTTTTGAAAAGCAACCCCCTCATAGGCAGTATATTAATTGCAAACAATAAAGAAGACATCCAAGAATTAAATAAAGAATCCTACAATCTGGTAATAAATCTTGAAGACAATGAAGAAAGCTGCAGGATAGTAGAAAGCCTAAATAAAGAAACGTTGGTAGGAGCGTTTCTTAAAAACAACAAGATAGTTTACACAAAGGATTCTTCACCATGGTTCGATATGGGCCTGACTTCAGTTTTTGGGAAAGAAAAGGCAGATCAACTGAAAAAAGAAAACAAAAAAACCTATCAGGATATCATCTGTAATATCCTAAATATAAAAAACAGCAGACCCATTTTAAAACTAACAAAGGAAGGCACTGAATTCTCAGAAACTTTTGCAGATAAACACAATATAAAAGAAGACAGTTTAGTGATAGGATTGAACACATCAGCAGGAAAAAGATGGCAGTTGAAGAAGCTCTCAGAAAAAAAGACAATTGAACTTGCAGAAAACCTTTCAAAAATACCCAATGTAAAACTCCTGCTTTTTGGTGGCCCCGAAGAAAAAGAAAGGAATAAGAGGATAAAAGATTTATTAAAACAAAAAATAATTGATACTGGATGCGATAACTCTCTGAAGGAGTTTGCAGCCCTAATTAACCTATGCAGCATATTAATAACCTCAGACAGCCTCGCCCTTAACATAGGGATTGCGCTAAGCAAAAAAGTGATTGCGTTCTTCGGCCCGACTAGTGCTGCTGAAATAGATTTATATGGAAATGGGATTAAGATAACCCCTAAGATGGATTGCATAACCTGCTATAAAAAAGAATGCAACTTAAATCTAAATTGTATGGAAAAAATAGCTATTGATGATTTCACAAATGCAGTAAGCAAACTGATGAAAAATGGATAAAAAGACAAAGATTGCCGCAATCATAATTTCATTATCTTTCCTCATAACTTTATCTATAAGCCTGACAAACCATATATCTGGAGACGGTTGTTGGCATATGTCTATCTCTAGGTTTATATCAGAAACCGGAAAACTGCCTACATTCGAATACTTAGGCAGAACAGATCCTTTCTGGCCGCCACCATTATTTCATATAATAAATGCAGCATTCTACAAATTTGATAGCTTATTCGGGTTAGACGGTTTTTTTATAAGGTTAATATTGCCTTTGGCCTCATTGTTTTGCCTGACATTAATTTTCCTAATAACCAAAAAAATATACGGCAAAAACATCGCAGTATATTCTGTCTTATTCTTAGCTTTCATTCCGATATTCATTGATTACAGCTCAAACTATCATATAGAGATATTTCTTACTTGCCTGATGTTAGGATCAATATACTTCATACTTAAAGGCAGATTAGCGCTCGCAGGCCTTTTCTTCGGATTATCAGTTTTATCCAAATTTAACGCCCCATTGATCTTGCCTGCGCTTATCTATCTTATCTACTCAAAACATAAAACCAATCTAAAAAAATATGCATTATTCTTTGCAGCATCATCTATAGGCATATTATCATACGTCAGAAGCTATCTGATATTCGGCAATCCAGTTTGGCCAAGCTTAAGATCTATATTTGGTGGCATAACTGTAGAAGGTTTTGGAGAATTGTCCACACCAGGCATGCAGATACCTAATTTCCTGAATATAAAAGTGATATCTGCAAATGTTCTAGGCCTTTTTGGCGTTCCAGGGGGAGATGCAAGAACAATTTCATTCTTAAATATACCATTTGTAAGTTTTCTATTTGCATCGTTAGTCATAGTTGGAATTATCTATTTAATCCCTGCAATTCTCTCGCTATATAGAATTCTTAAAAATCCTAAAAAAATAAGCAAAGTTGAAATCTTCCTCATTTTATGGATCCTCCCTTTTGCTATATTCAACATATTCTATAAATACTCAGAAACAAGGATGCTTATTCCAATAATGCCTGCAATCGCAATCTTATGGGCAATTGGATTCAACAGCATAATTAAGAAGGTAAATCTACAGAAAAAAATGATTATCACTTTTGTTTTATTATCTTTGATTGCAGTTTCATTTGCAGGAATCATCATATTTAAATCCAGGATTGCCTCAAATGAATGGAACAGATATGACAAAGATTATGTCTGGATAAAAGAAAATATGCCAAAAGATGCGCTTTTCTATTCAAACGGCCAGTGCCTAACCATAAACACAGAAAGAAACGCTAGATTCCTACCCCTAAACAAAGAAGATTACAAATATATAAAGACAGGATATTTTTTCTTCAATGAAAAATTTAATATAGAGCCACAGGTAACATTGACAGAAGAGCAACAAAAATTCATACAAAAACAAACAAAATGCGCTATCATTTACTCTAATCCACAAACAGGAACAAGTATATGCAAAATATGAAAAAAACAATTGTAACAATCCCAACATATAATGAAAAGGAAAATATAAGAATATTGATAAATTCCATTCTAAAATTAAAAATAGGGGGGTTAGAGATATTAGTTATAGACGATAATTCCCCTGACAAAACATACAAAATAGTTGAAAACATCTCAAAAAAGAACAAAAAAGTCCACCTATTGTTAAGAACAGAAAAAAGAGGGAGAGGCTATGCTGGAAAAGCCGGATTTATATGGGCACTAAACCACAAAGCAGATTACATCATAGAGATGGATGCAGATTTAAGCCATAATCCCAAATATATACCTCAGTTCCTGGAAAAAATCAAACGTGCAGATGTTGTACTTGGCTCAAGATTAACTCAAGGAGGTCGCGATGCAAGAGAAAATATAGGGAGAAGAGCAATAACAAAGCTTGCAAACATGTATATAAGGTTAGTCTTAGGCCTTAACATCAGAGATTGTAACTCTGGTTATAGGTGCTTCACAAGGCAGGCTCTAACAAAAATCCAGCCAGAAAAGATAATATCACGGGGCCCCCAAATTGTCCAGGAAGTATTGTTCAAAGCCAGGTTAAAGAATCTAAAAATAATCGAAATTCCAATAACTTTCAAAGAAAGACAGATTGGAAACTCAAAACTTAACATTACACAGTTATGGAAGAGTTATATTGCTATCCTAAAACTCAGAGTTATGCACTTTTTAGGTAGGATATAATCAAATTTCTCAATATATCGGCATTTTTCTTGTAACAAATTTGTAAAGTAAATGATCAAAAGGATACTTGAAGAATTTCAACTTCCACCTTAGCTTGCACAATAATGCAGGAATTATCAATAAAGAAGAAAAACGAATTATTCTACTCCACTGGCTGACTGCCAATGTAGTATATCTCCCTAAATTAGCAACAATATCCCGATTCTCCTTTTCAACCCAGGGAAATCCATTTACAGAAAGATAAGCTGAAAAATCAGTGTCTTTTGCCCATTCCCTAAGTGTCTTAGGCTCATGCAACCCTGAACTTATACAGAACTCATAAACAGAAGCCCCGGGATAAGGTCTAAAAGGCACAGGCCCATTGATAATAGTATTTGGATTTACCTTAATCATTTTATTTATCATCGAAATCGTATCAAACATATCCTTCCTCGTTTCAGTAGGATATCCAATCATAAACCCCATCTTACATTCTACATCATATTTTCCACAAAGCTCAACAGACCTATAGATGTGCTCTGATGTAATCTCTTTTTTCATATATTCCCTTATTTTATCAGATCCTGATTCAACACCTATGTAAAATACAGATGCCCCGGATTTTTTCAATTTTTCCATAAAGGCATCGTCTATATATCCATCCCTAAAGCAATCTGCCCTTACATTAGTCACCCATTTTATATTCAATTTTTTTTCTATAAGGCCGTCTGCTATCTGCTCAACCCGCTTTTTGTCTATAAAGAAATTCTCCTCCCTGAATAAAACAACCTCAACATCATAATCCTGTTTCATACGTTCAAGTATTCTTAAAACCCTTTCTGCAGGCATAGCCCTCCATTTTCGCCTCCAACCTATAGTATCTATACAAAATCTACACTGATACGGACACCCCCTTGAAGTTTCAAGTTCAAGTGTCCTCGGCTTTGCTCTAAATTTCCTTTTTAAGTCTATAAGCCCATAATTAGGGTCAGGAATCTCTTCAACAGATAAAAGCTCACGAGCAGGATTGACTATAACCTTATCCCCCTTCTTATATGCTAACCCAGTTATGTTCTCAACACTTTTTCCTTTTTCTAATGATTCTATAAGCTCAAAAAAAGTTTTTTCTCCTTCTCCATAAACAACATAATCCACTGATTTATCGCCGCATGTTTGCTCTTTAAAAAGCTCAGCATGAATTCCTCCGAATATAATTGTTTTCCCCATCTCCTTCAGCTTATCACTTATCATAAGTGCATGGGGTATTTGCGCGGTCATCATAGTTAATCCAACATACTTTGCATCCTTAGCTTCCTGAATTATCTTGTTCATAGGCTCATCTTCAGTTATAGCATTTATCAGGGTGACAGAATACCCCCTATTAACTAAATAAGAGCCAATAGAAAGCAAGCCCAATGGGGCAGGATAACTTCTTGTTCCCTTTATCTTTCTCCCTAATTCAACCTGGGGATTTATCAATAAAATTTGAGCCATTATAAAGAAAAAGGATTAATTAATGATATATAAACCTTATTAATCAAAAAACCATTAATTTTTTCTCCAATACTCTAACAAATCTTTTAATGTCTGTTTTAAAGGTATTTTGGGTTTCCATCCTGTCGCATTACAGAATTTGGTATTGTCCCCTATTAATACAGGCAATTCATTTTTCCTGATTTTTGTCTTGTCTAAATTCACTTTTATCTCTGCATCTGACATTCCAGCTAGAATATCCAAAACCTCTTTCAGTGCAAATCCCTTGCCTGAACAGATATTATATACTTCTCCGCTCTCCCCTTTTTCAACAGCCATTAGATAAGCCATGACAATATCCCTAACATCGCTAAAGTCCCGTTTCACACTTAAGTCGCCTGCAGAAACATCTTGCCTTTTGCCCCTTTCTATATCCACAACCTGCTTTGCAAACTCAGAACAAACATAAAAAGGCAATTGCCCTGGCCCTGTATGTGTAAAACTCCTGGAAACGACAATATTAAAGCCGTTCTTGCAATAATCTAAAACTGTTTGTTCTTGCTTTAGTTTAGACTCCCCATAAGGGCTTATGGGATTTAAATCAGAATCCTCTTTAATAGGCACATTTTTAGAAATCCCATAAACATCAGCAGAACTGATTACTAAAATCTTAGCTTTATTGCCCGCAGCATCTAAAATATTCTTTGTTCCGTTAACATTAACATCAAAAGTCAACTTGGGATTTTCCCATCCCGTCTTTACAGAAGAGACTGCTGCCAGATGAAAGACAATATCGGGTTTTATTGATCCTAGAATATCAGAAATCCTTGCCTTATCTAATATATCTGCCTTAAAAAAAGAAACATCATCTATTTTTCTTTCATTAAAATCTACCCCATATACTTCATAATCATGTAAAAGAAGTTCCTTTGTAAGATAATTTCCAACAAAACCGCTAACTCCAGTAATTAAAGCCTTCATCGTTGCTCTTTCTTATGCCTCTTAAGGTCCTCATCAACCATCATCCCTACTAATTCCTTAAACTTGACCTTAGGTCCCCATCCCAGTTCTTTCTTTGCCCTTGAATAATCTCCTATAAGCAGATCAACCTCAGCAGGCCTTAAAAATTTAGGATCTGTCTTGACATAATCTTTATAATTTAATCCGACACGGGAAAAAGCTGCTTCGCAAAGTTCTCTAACGGAGTGTGTCTCTCCTGTTGCAATCACAAAATCGTCTGGTTTCTTATGTTGCAGCATTAACCACATTGCTTCTACAAAATCACCAGCAAAACCCCAGTCCCTTTTAGAATCTAGATTACCTAAGAAAAGCTCTTTTTGCAACCCTAACTTAATCTTAGCTACACTATCAGTTACTTTCCTTGTAACAAATTGCTTTCCTCGACGACAACTTTCATGATTAAATAATATTCCATTAGCGCAAAACATGCCATAACTCTCCCTGTAATTTTTAGTCATCCAAAAAGCATAAACCTTTGCAACACCATATGGGCTTCTTGGATAAAAAGGAGTCTTTTCTGTTTGAGGAACCTCTTGGACCTTTCCGAACATCTCAGAAGAAGACGCCTGATAAAATTTGATTTTAGGATTGATGTGCCTTATAGCCTCTAACAGCCTTGTAACTCCTAAAGCAGTAACATCTCCTGTTAAGATAGGTTGAGTCCATGAAGCAGGAACAAAACTCTGCGCAGCAAGATTATAAACCTCATCTGGATTGATAGTTCTTATCATCTCATTCAAAGAACTCTGGTCAGTTAAATCTGCGCATATAAGATGTATCTTATCTTTTATGTGATCTATTCTTTCAAAAGTTTCAACACTTGATCTCCTGTACATACCATAAACTTCATAACCTTTTTTTAGAAGAAATTCAGCTAAATAAGAGCCATCCTGACCAGTTATTCCGGTTATAAGTGCTTTCATTTAAATACCACCTAACTCTCAGAAGAACGATTTATTTTTAAATCTTATGAATTTCAAATAAAATAGTTCAATAAGCAAGCCTATTCGGAAAAGTTTAATACCCATAAAAAAACAGAAACAAAAACTTTATATATTGTGTTGAAGTAGCATAGATTAAACAAAATGGAGCTGAAAGGAAAAGAAGTATTGGTTACAGGAGCAGGAGGTTTCATAGGCAGTCATCTGGCTGAAAGGCTTGTTGCAGAGGGCGCAAATGTTCATGCTTTTGTTAGATACAACTCAAAAGGAAAAGCAGGATTCATCGATTCATTCCCTAACAAGACAAAATCAAAGATAGATATAATGTTTGGTGATGTATTAGAGCTCGAAACTATAAGAAAAGCACTAAAAAATATTGACTGCGTATTTCATCTTGCTGCTTCTATAAGTGTTGCATATTCATTCAAAAACCCCGAAGAGGTTATAGCAGTAAATAGCAAAGGAACTTTAAATGTTCTTACAGCAGCAAAAGATAGTAATGTAAAAAGGATTATTACAACGTCAAGCAGTGAAGTTTACGGCACTGCATTAACTGTCCCTATAAATGAAGACCATCCGCTGCAGGGCCAGTCTCCATACGCAGCAAGCAAGATTGCCGGAGACAAATATGCAGAAAGTTTCTATAAATCATATAAGCTGCCTATCACAGTTGTAAGGCCATTCAACACATACGGCCCAAGGCAGTCTGCAAGAGCAATAATCCCTACTATAATCATGCAGGCATTGACAAAAGATAAAATCAGATTAGGCTCACTAACTCCAAGAAGGGATTTCACATTTGTAACTGATACTGCAGACGGCTTTATCAAAACAGCAGAAAGCGATAAAGATTATGGCGGGGTAATAAATTTAAGCAATAAAGATGATATCTCTATAGGTGAACTTGCAGAAAAAATAATAAAAATAATCGGAAAAAAAATAGATATTGAATGCTCTGAAGAAAGAGTAAGGCCTGAAAAAGCAGAAGTCCAAAGATTATTGGGAGATAACTCAAAAGCCAAAAAGATTATCGGATGGTCTCCAAAAGTAAGCCTTGATGAAGGTCTTAAAGCAACAATAAAATGGATATCTGAAAACATCGGCGAATACAAGCCAGATGAATATTCAGTCTAAACAAAAAATGAAAGTTGCAATAATGGCAGGAGGAATCGGTTCAAGATTAAAGCCAATGACTCTAGTCATCCCTAAGCCATTGATTCCTATTGGTGGCAAGCCAATTCTTGAAATTATAATAAAATCTCTTAAAAAAAATGGTTTTGATGATATAATACTCTGTGTAGGCTATAAATCAGATCTTATAAAAACTTATTTTGGCTCTGGCTCAAATCTAAAAGTTAGATTAAGATATCTAAAAGAAAAAAAGCGGCTTGGAACAGCAGGCCCTTTAAGGCTGGTTAGGGATTTCTTCGGAATAAAAGAACCCATACTTATGCTAAACGGTGATATACTCACAAACATAAACTACAGGAAGATGTGCAAATTCCACAAAAAGAACAAAGGGGATATAACTATAGGTATAAAAGAAAAAGAAATCAAGACAAAATATGGGGTTATTCAAACAGATGGAAACATGATAAAAGGGGTAAAGGAAAAGCCTTCTTTCAAGTTTAAGATAAGTGCAGGAATAAATATAATTAATCCAGAAATCCTTAGATACATAAAACCAAACAGGTATTTTGATATGCCTGAACTAATCAATAGGTGCATCAAAGAAAAAAGAAATGTCCTTTGCTATAACATAAAAGAATATTGGCAGGCAATTGACCGTATGGAAGATTACAACCAGGCAAATAAAAAAGTCAGCTTAAGCAGGAATTTTCTAAGAGGGGTATTGGGTAGATAGATTAAATAAAATTATATCTTCCCTAAAACTTCTTTATAACAATCAATCATCCTTATCTTGATTTTGCTGTAATCCCATTTTTTTACAAAAACTTTCAAAATAGCCCCCATTGATTTTCTTTTTTCGGGATGTTTGTAATAAAACAGCAGATTTTCAGCCAATTTCTCAGAATCCCTCGGATTATGATACAAAACTCTATCCTTAAATACACTCTTAAATGAGCCTATATTAGACAAACATAAAGGCAATCCTGCTGCAGATGACTCATAAGCAGAAAGACACTGTGATTCAACACTCGAGCTGTTCACATAAACGTCAGCCAGATTTAAAATATCCCTTATCCCCTCAAAAGTTAATTTACCGGTAGCTGTCATATTCTTTTCAATAGAAAACTCTTTTATGGAATCGTTCAGGACAAAATGATGTTCTTTCTGGAATTCATCCCTATATCTGGCGCTGCCAAGAGAATTTGGGCCAATCAGTATAAACTTAATATTTTTTACCTTACCTTTCAGCAAAGAAACAGCCTTAAGCATGACATCGACATTCTTTACAGCCTTAAGATTACACACAGTAACAACTATAAAATCATCCTTGTCTATTTTCCACCTTTTTCTTACTTGCTCAATCTTTGTGATTTTTCTTGAATAAAAGCCGTAATCAATAGAGCAGGGCACCAGTCTTAATTTGCACTGATCAATTCCTGCTTTTTTATAAGTCTCCATTTCATAAGGAGTAAAGTTAAACAAAAGATCGAACCTCTTCATCAACATCAAAGACAAAAAAGCAATCAGCTTATTTGAGCCTATCTGATAAGTATTTGGAGACATAACTTTAGGCTTATTGATTAATGATGAAAGTAAGCTGGGCAAAAACGGCCTAAGAAAAGCATGCACAATGGCTATTTCTTTTGAAAATATCACATACTTAAGCAAAGCAAATGTACTCTTGAACCTTTTTATCTTAATCCCCCTTACAGATTCCTCCTTTTTCAGTCCAGGCCTTAACAGGGTCAAGACTTCAGTATCATATCCAAGTTCTTGCATTGCCTTGCAGGGCACTGCATTATAATCCTCTTTCTCTAAAAGCAGAAAAACCCCTGGATAATACGATGTTATAAAAACACCCTTCTTAGTTTTCATCTTGTTTTCATATAATGCTTAAAACTGCCTTAATACTGGAAAGGGATGATTCATTTTTAAACCTTATGGATTAATGGCCCAGTATTGATATTATGTTTCACAAACTATTTAAACAAAAAGGGATTTATAGGTATAATGAAGATAGCAATCTTGACTCCAACATTCTCCCACTTCTCAGGTATAGACCGGCTTGTAGAGCAAAAGACAAAAGAATTGGTTGAGCATGGCCATACAGTAGATATCTTTGCTCTAAGTGCATCAATAAAGCCAAAAAAAGCAGGCCTCCATATAATGGGCATGCCTAAAACTCCATTCTTTCAGAGGCTCTACAGGCTGTTAATGTTCCTAGACATAAAAAAGATAAAAAAATATTCAAGCATTCTAAAGAATTATGATTTAATCATCTCACACCTCTATCCAATGAACATCCTTGCCTGCAGTGCAAAAAGAAAAAATAAAAAACTAAAATATATTTACCATAACGCAGGCGTCGGAATAACAGATGAATATTCGCTCTTCGAAAAGCTCTATCTCAAAATCTTTAATTTCCTTACAAACAGCACAATAAGGAATGCAGATGAAGTAATCTCAATAAGCAATTTCTTAAGGCAAGAACTAAAAAAAGAAACAGGAATCGACAGCAAAGTAGAGTATGTTCATGTAGATAAAAAAAGGTTCCACAACAAAATAGACAGCAAGAAAATAAGAAAAAGGTATAATATAAAAAATGAGCCTGTCCTTTTATACGTCGGAAGAATAAGCCCCCATAAGGGAATCCATCTGCTGATAGAGTCCTTTAAAATAGTTCAAAAAGAATATCCCAAATCTAAACTGATTATAGCAGGAAAACACACATTCCCAAATTACACTAAAAAGCTAAAGAAGCTCTCAAACAAAAATGTGATATTCACAGGATTCATAGATGATAAAGAGCTCCCTTATTATTATGCAGCCTGTGACATCTACACAACAGCATCACTATGGGAAGGGTTTGACATTCCTGTTGTAGAGTCTAATCTAACAGGCAAGCCGGCAGTTGCTTTTGATGTCGGCTCACACAAAGAAGTCCTTAAGAAAGGGATTCTAGTAAAAGCAAATGACACAAAAGCATTTGCAGAAACGATTATAGAGTTATTAAGAAAAAAACCTTAACTGAATCGCTCTTTTCACATAAACATAAGCATATTTCAATAGATTCTCTGATTTAGAATGTCCCTCCAGTCTAAACTTGTATACAAAAGGAACTTCTTTTATCTTAAATCCTTTCTTTACCGCCCTGTAAAACAACTCAAGATCAAACTCTCCCCAGATAGTTGAGTATTTAAATTTCAGCTCTTCAAACTTGGATTTCCTTATCAAATGAAAACCGCCTGTAGCATCCTTCACTTTAATGCCCATTATAAAATTGCATACCTTATTAAGCAATGTAGTTCCATACTTCCTGAAAAAAGGAGCCTCTATTCCAGCTCCCTTAAGAAATCTTGAGCCAGACACAATATCATAATCGCCCTTATACTTCAAAAATTCCTTAATCAATTTAGGTGGATGTGAAAAATCTGCATCCATTATAACGATATATTCTCCATTTGAGATTTTTATGCCATCTAAAAAAGCAGAAAAAATTCCCCTTTTTCCAAACCTATGCAGCGCTATAACCCTTTCTCCAGCATTATCATCCATTAGTTGAGGGGTTTTGTCTTTGGAATCATCATCCACAACAATTATCTCAAAATTTTCGCCTTCTAACTCTGATTTTAGTGCTTGAATCAATCTTCCAACATTCCTCTCCTCATTATAAGTTGGAAAGATTATAGAAATATCTCTTTTTCTCTTTTCAAATCTGATTAGGCTATCTGAACTAAAATTTTTGGAACCAAGATACTTATAGCAAGCCATAAACTAAAGAAAAAGCTATTGGTTTAAATAGTTTATTATTGATTGGGCTTCACTTCAAAACTAGTTCCCATCAGAAAGATCCAATAATATCTGAAAACTTAATCTTTCTGTATAAATACCAAGCTTATTGACTAAAATCATTTCCACTAGCAGTCCCTTAATTCAATAATTGGAAGAAGGTTTATTTAAAGATTTTTGGTGTACCCTATAGTAAAAAAGATAATTTTTTAAATATATGGGATTTCTTATAAACCAAACAATTTGATAAAAACAGAAGTTAGATTCACAATCTATAAATATAGGCCAATTTTACTAAAAGTAATGCATTTAGAGTCAAAACAACTAGGGGTAGGTGAATTAAATGGAAAATAAAAGAAGGGTATCCACATCAGACTTTGTGTTTGGTGAAGAGGAAAAAAACGCAATTAATGATGTTATAAAAAGTAATAGGATTTCGGAATGGAAAAAAGTAACCCAATTTGAACATGAATGGGCAAAATATATAGGAACAAAATACTCCATTTCTGTAAACTCTGGAACATCAGCATTAGTTACAGGATTAATAGCATTGAAATATGCTAAGTACATTTCAGATAATGATCCAATATTAACAACTCCCTTAACATATATAGCTACAAGTAATGCTATAATGATGTCTAATATGCAACCTGCCTATGTCGATGTAGATATTAACACATTCGGAATTACTCCCGAAAATATAAAAATATATTTGGAAGAAAACCCAGATAAAATAAAGAGTATATTGCTAGTTCATCTAATGGGTTATCCGGTAGATATGGAAAAGATAAATAACCTAGCTAAAAAGTATGGAATCACAGTCATAGAGGATTGCGCTCAATGTCATGGAAGTAAATTTGATGATGGCACAAAAACTGGTTCCAAATCTCTAATCTCTTGTTTCTCATTCAATATGGCGCATGCCATCCAAGCTGGTGAACTTGGTACAGTTAATACAAATAATCAGGAAATTGCTGAATTGGCAATGAAAATAAAATCCAATGGGAGAGTATGTACCTGTGAAATATGTACCCGACCAAAAGGTTTTTGCCCTAAATTAACTAACAACCTTGACCCAAGATTTACACATGATGTTATAGGGCATAATTTTAAAGTTACTGAATTTCAACCGGCTTTAGGATTAGTACGACTAAGAAAGATAGACGAAACTATAAAAAAAAGGCAAGAAAATGTAAAATGTCTTAATGAGGGGTTACAAGAGTTTTCTGATATCTTACAACTACCTATTTATTCCAACAAGGTAAGCTACATTGCTTACCCATTAGTTATCAAAAAACAAATACAAAGGGAAAAACTAAGGAGGCTGCTTGAACAAGAAGGTATTGAAACAAGACCTTTATTTGGATGCGTACCCACTAGGCAGCCAGCATATTCATTTCTGAAATCCCAATATAAGGATAAACTCCCAAATGCTGAATATTTAGATTCAAATGCATTCTATATTGGATGTCACGAATATCTAAGTAGAGAAGATATTGATTATACAATACACGCATTTAAAAAATGTCTAAATGAGTTAACAAAGTGAAGAAAAAAAAGTTTATATATGTATTTATCTTTATTTATTTTATATTATTCCTAACTTTATCGGTATTAAAGCATGAATCGTTCAATTCAACTGGCTTTGATTTGGGTGAATATGAACAACAGATTTGGGGGCTTAGTAAAGGAAAATTGATATTCGATACAGTACAAGGAACGTGGGTTTTTGGAGATCATTTCGATATAATCCTCTTATTGATTGTGCCTTTCTATTGGATTTATTCAAGTCCAATAACTTTGCTGGTAATTCAAACGATGGCAATATCTTTAGGTGCATTAGGAGTTTACCTAATATCAAAACTAAAGCTGAAAAATGAAGCTGCTTCTTTAATTCTAAGTATAGCTTATCTCTTAAATCCATCTGTTCACTACATAAATCTTTTTGACTTTCACCCAATAGCATTTGCAATTCCATTCATCTTGTTTGCTTTCTACTTTATGGAAAAAGGAGATTACAAAAAATCGGTTTTTTTCCTCATTTTGTTAGCGATGACAAAAGAACATTTACCATTATACCTCACAACATTTGGAGTATATCTATTTTTATCACATAAAAAAAGAAAACTAGGATTAACATTAGCTATAACGGGAATATTATGGTTTGTGACAGCAATTTGGATAATGCCATACGTTTTTTCGAAAGGCGCGCATGGGTTCTTGTATTTCCAAAGATATTTTGGCCAAATATTATTTAAGATAACCTTAGTTATCCTTCTGTTCGCTCCAGTTTTATTTTTATCGTTTTTATCCCCAACAATACTAGCAGTAGGTATAATAGAATTTGGAATACTTTTAACAACAAGCCCCAGACCTTACACTGAAATAGTCTACCACCACCAAGCATCAATACTACCCTTAATTTTTATAGCTACAATCTACTCAATCCCACTAGCATATAAACTATTAAAATCCACATTTAAAAAAATAAGATTGATCAAAAATTCAACCAAGGATCATATAATCATAGTCATATCTTCCCTAGTTTTAATTTCAACAATTATATGTTACATCGCATACGGCCCATTCACTATATTATACGACTTAAATGAATTCAAAACAAACACAGACTATGTAAAAACAGGCAATGAATTCGTAGATATGATTCCAAAAGATGCATCAGTATCAACAAATAACTGGGTAATTCCTCATTTGAGTCAGCGTTATGAAATCTATAAATTTCCAAAGCCTTTATATGAAATATATTTCAACCTAGAATACTCTAAACCAGAATATGTATTGTTGGATATGGGTGATGCCTTAACAGACCCTAAAAGAGTAGGCAACAAGATAAAAGACATAAACTTCAACCTTATGTTCAATGATAATGAATATGGAATAATTAAAGCAGAAGGCACATGGATACTTCTAAAAAAGGGTGCAGAACACAATGAAAACATCTGCAAAATAAAACCTTTTTTAAATAAAGAAGAATATCCTTATCTCAGTATAACTATAAATGAAACTGGTGGAAAATATTAGGGATATAGCTAAAATAAAAAAATTGAATATTGGTTGTGGAAACGATATTAAAAAAGATTATATTAATTTAGACATAGTAAATTTAGATGGGGTAGATGTGGTGCATGACTTAGATAAGATGCCCTATCCATTCAAAGATAACACATTTGAAGAAGTAAGGGCAATAGGAATTGCAGAACACTTAGCTGATTTAGTTAAATCGATGGAAGAGTTGCATAGGATCTGTAAAAATGGGGCAATAATCGATTTAGATCCCCCTTACTTTAACAGTATAACTGCATTGGCAGATCCAACCCACAAAAGATTTTTTACATTAGATACTTTTGATTATTTCACAGATAAACACGTTTATAATTTTTATACCAACGCAAGGTTCAAGATACTTAAAAAAGAACTTATACCAACCAAATTAGGAAAGATAATCCCTTTCAAAAAAAAGCTTTTAAATAAAGTTGGACTAATTTTAGGTGGATTTGTAAGAAAAATTAATTTTAGGTTAGAAGTGGTGAAATAAAGACCATATAAAAATAACAGAGGCATGCACATAATGACATCAAAACCCAGCAGAAGCTTATGGTTCAGATATTTTTGCGAGCCAATAGGCTGGAGATTAGCTCCCCTATTAGTCAAAACTCCGATAACGGGCAATCAAATAAGTGTTTTTGTCAGTATTTTAACTGTTATTACCTGCATCTTTATTTCATATGGGTATATATTTACAGGAGCCATAATTCTTCAGATAATATTGATATTGGATACAATGGACGGTACCCTTGCAAGATTAAAAAAACAAGCAAGCTTGAGGGGAAAATATCTGGAAGCAGTATGGCACGAAGCGGTTTTTCCGCTGTTTTATTTTGCTCTGGGGATTTACTCTTACAAAGCTCTTAATAACCCCATCTACATAATGTTAGGTGCGTTTACATCTGCGTCAATACCAATTATAAATCTCCTTTTCCACAGGTACACTCAGATATTTGAGATAAAAGAAACAGATGAAGAGATCCCTCATACAACCCTAGAATATATTGTAAGGTGGCTCACTTGCCCATCCCACACATTCACATACTGCCTTATACTTGCCTTCTTCAATTGGATACCTTACATGGTGATATTCTACTTTACATTCTATGCGCTATTATTGATCTATAAATTTATACAGTTCGTCGTAATCCCAAAAAAAGGCTGAAATGGTAACAATAAACTATATCGCAAAATATTATATATTCCCATTAGGAAAAGCTATAGCCAAGCTCCTGAAAAACACACCAGCAACCCCTAACTCAGTTACGTTGTTTAGGGCATTGATGGGGCTTTCTGCAGCTGTATTGCTGTACCAAAACGGTTTCATCTATCGCCTGATTTTTGCAGCAGCAGTTATCATGTTCTATGCTATAGATGTTACAGATGGCATCCTGGCCGGGCTAAAGAACATGCGAACCAAGTTCGGTGAATGGATAGATGGTGTTTGTGATAAGATTGTTATGGATATATGGGTGCTGAACATAGCAATTGCCAATTACCTGCAGACAAAAGAGATTATATTCATCATAGCTGCCTCAGTTTACTTCCTTGGAAAGCACCTCTATATATTTGCATCATTAAGATCAGACATATGCTTCCAGAACCATACTGAAGACAAATTAAAAAAGCAGTTGAAACAAAACCTTTTTTCAAGGCTCCTGCTATTCTTTGTTGAGTGGGATATACAGATTCATTTCCTTGTTATTGCCTCCTTGATAAATATGAATTATCTGTTCCTTTTTTTCTATGCTGCCTACTTTAATGTTATATGGGTTTCTTACATTGCATATTACTTCTTGAAATACCTTAAAGAGGAACATAATGAGATTTCCAGGAAATAAAAAAGCAGGATTAATAATAATGGTTGATGCTGAAGGTGAATTTGGCAGAATACCATTTAGCCCAAGGGACAAGTTCAGCAAGAGGGTAAAAATGCTTTTGTCTGCAATATTGGGCATGGATTATAGTATAAAAACATTAAATGAAATGGTAGTCCTATTAAAAAAATACAATATTCCTGCAACATTCTTCTTTGTAGGTTCGCTGTTCCTTAAAAAAGGAGATAAAAAGATATTAACAGGTTACCTTAATCAGGATATAAAAACAAGATACCTCTGGAATAAAAGAAGGCTGCCTAAAATTATCCCCTCTTTCGGAGGTTTCATACAGAATGAGATGAACAGCAGATTGTTTGAGGTATCTATCCACAATTTCTTGCATGAAAGCAATTTTTCAGAGCCAGACAGCATAATAAGTAATTCGATAAGATTCTCCAGGATAGCCGCAAAAAGAATTGGTTTTGATCCAAAGACTTATGCTGCCCCTTGGTTTGAGCTTGAAGAGCCAAAAAGGCCAGATAGGATATATAATATCTTAAAAAACAATGGAATTATCCTCACAAGATTTGACGGCACAAGGGAGAAGTATGGTACAGTCATAACTCAGAGAACTAAAAAAGGCTTTTTCAAAAGGCGCGGATTCAACTGTATTCATTCTTCTTATTTTATAAAAACAGGAATTCGAAACCGAAAAGAGCTAGAAATAATCGAGAATGGAATAAAAGATGCAATCAAAACAGGAACCATATATACCTTGTCTACTCATGAAACCACTTTTATGAGGCATGGCTTGAATCATTTTGAAGATATACTCAAGATAATAAAAAAATACCAAAAAGACCTCTACATGAACACTCTTTATGGTATGTTCCTCAAGGTTGGAAAATGAAAATAGGATTATTAAGCCCATTTCTCCCTGAAAAAGATGGAATTGCAATATATTCAAACAACATCCTGATTGGATTAGGGGGGAAAAGAAAAGACATTGTCACAATAGGAAGAAAAGGGAGTAAAGCAGACTATATCATTGATTTCAGGTCATTTTCCCTAAAGAAAGATTTGGAAAATATAATCAAAAAAGAAAATTTGGATGCAATACACATACAATATGTAGCACCATTCTTCAGTAAAATATTAAACCTTAACCTGTTAAGTGCATTGAGCCTTCCAATTCCAGTCATAGTAACGCTTCACGAAGTGCACTATTTAATAAGAAACTTAAAAGACAGTATTCTCGAATCTATTGAAAGGCAGATAATAAAGAAATCGAATTTAGTTATCATACACACCCCCAAACAAAAAGAATTCCTGGAAAAGAAATACAAGGCGCATAATATAAGATACATATATCATGGACTGAATCTTTTTAAAACGCACAAAAGAAAAGGTAATAATCTTCTCTGTTTCGGCATGATATCAAAAAACAAAGGTGTAGAATATCTCATAAAGGCAATGGATTATCTTCCTGATTGCAAACTAACAATAACTGGTAATTTTGTAGATAAAAAAATAGAAAAAGAGATTAAATCCCAACTAAAATTTTCAAAAGCAGAAATAAAAACAGAGTTTGGATGGATTGATGAGCATAAGAAATCTCAATATTATAACAACGCAGATTTAGTGGTCCTACCTCATGTGTGGGCGCCATATCAATCAGGAATACTACACAATGCAGTTGCATTCGGCCTTCCTGTAGTGGCAGCCAAAACAGGCGCATTATGGGAGATGGTAGACTTATTTAGGTTTGGAGAAGTAGTAAAGCCCAAAAGCCCAAAAGCACTTGCAGAAGGGATAAAGGAAGTGTTGAATAATTACAGCAGATATAAAAAAGGAATCGAAGAGTATAGAAAGGTTGCAAATTGGGAAAAAATAGCAAAAGATCATCTAAAAGTTTATAGGGAAGGTATAAAATGAAAATAACATTGATTTATCCGGGATTCAGTGAAGACCCATCCGGGCTCCAGGAACCATTAGGTATCTTGTATATAGCATCATCTCTAAAAAGCAAAGGCCATGAAGTAAATTTGATAGACTTAACATTCGATAAAAATGAAGATGAATTAAGAAAAGCAGCCAAAGAATCAGACCTTATAGGCATGAGTTCAACTTCACTAATCTTTGACCACTCAAAAAAAGCACTGCAAATAATAAAAGAAACAAATCCAAAAATCCCTTGCTTTCTTGGAGGCTCTCATGGAACATTATCACCAGAAGAAGCCCTTAACCAAGGATTTGATTATGTGATAATAGGGGAAGGCGAAGATACAACAGCAAAACTAGCAGATAACATAGAAAAAAAAATTCCAATAAGCGAAATAGATGGCATTGCATTTAAAGATAACAACAAAACAAGGATAAATCAAAAAAAATCATTTGTACATGATCTAGATGAGCTTCCATTCCCTTCAAGAGAGTTATGGGATTATGAAAAATATTTCAAGACAGGTACAACAGAAATAGGGATAATAGCAACAAGGGGCTGCCCATACAATTGCCTTTACTGTAAGCCAATGGTAGACAAGTTATTTGGAAATAGGGTAAGAAAAAGAAGCGCAAAAAACGTAGTGGAAGAAATCGAAGAAATAGTCAAAAGATATAGTCATTTGTTCAAAGGCATGGTAAAGTTATGGTTCAAAGATGACACTCTAACTCTTTGTGGATTGGAATGGTTCAAAGAGTTCAAGAATGAGCTTGAAAAAAGAAAGCTCAGCATAGACTGGGGCTGCCATACTAGAATCGATAATGTTGATTTTGACCTTCTGAAGACAATGAAAGAATCAGGATTAAGCCATATATCATTTGGAGTTGAATCTGGATCTCAGAAGATACTAAACTATTACAGAAAAGGCACAACACCCGAACAGGCAGTAAAAGCATTTAATCTCTGCAAAGACCTTAAGATAAAGACATTCGCATACTTCATGATTGGAGCTCCAATCGAAACAAAAGAAGATTTGGAAGATACTTATCAATTGATCAAAAAAATAAAGCCAGACGGCCTGGATGTGTTTACCGCAGTACCCTACCCAGGCAATGACCTATACGACCTATTAAAAAAGAATAATCAGCTCATTGAAGGAGATATTGATTACTATGCTAAGCATTCATTGATAAAATTGGAGCACATTACTGATAAAGATTTGAAACATTACAGGAAAAAGATCTACAGCTTAAACAACAGGCAGCTGATGTTAAGGTATTTCACTTCATTCGGCGAGTTTAAGAAACTGGTGAAATATATTTTAAAAAGGCCTGGTTTTGTAATTAATTATCTTAAGAGGTCTCTGTAAATATGTCATCGGCAAGGACTATAGCAAAAAACGCAGGATTCCTATTTTCAACAGAGATAATAAACAAAATAATTTCTTTGGTGCTGGTTATAATCATAACAAGGTATCTTGGAAGTATAGGATTCGGAAAATACTCTTTTGCCTTTGCTTTTATCGGTCTGGTGACTATGATTTCACATATGGGCCTTACAGTCTATATATTTAGGGAAATTGCAAAAGACAAGTCAAAAGCAGAAAGCCTTGTTAATAACACACTCACATTGAAATTTGCCATTACAATAGTGTCTTATTTAATCTCAGTCCTGATTGCATTGGCATGGCCTAAAACAAATGAGATTCTGCCGGTGATTCTCCTTGTTATGGTTCACGAACTTTTTAATGCGTTCAACACCCTGATGGGGATAGTATTCAAAGCATTTGAAAAAAATCAGTTTGTGTTTTACTATACTTCAATTGAAAGGATATTTTCTTTAGGTTTTAGCGCTTATGTACTTATGACTGGAAATGGAATATACACCCTACTATTGGCCCTTATTGCCTCAAAACTAATTACTTCAGTCTATTGTTATATAGTTTCTTACAGGAAATTTGTAAAATTATCCCTGTCATTTGACTATAAGATGTGGCATTCCCTCCTGACAAATTCCTGGCCGTTCTGGTTTACAATGATTTTCCAGAGGATATATTACCAGATAAGCACAGTAATGCTCACAGCGATGAAAAGCTATCAGGCTACAGGATGGTATAACGCATCATCAACCCTGATTACAGCCCTTACTTTTATTCCATCTGTAATAACCCATGCAACATTTCCTGCAATGTCAAGATTCCACCATACAGATTCCAAGGATTATCTAAAAAGGCTGTATAAACAATCATTCTATTATCTGCTTGTGATAGGCATACCTATAAGCATAGGAGTAAGTCTGCTGGCCAACCAGATAATCCTCTGGATGTACAAGGAACAGTTTATAGAATCAGGAAAGATCCTTGCAATATCATCTGTTGTAATAGTCCTTATATTCCTAAACGAAAACATGGGCTATCTGCTCAATTCGATAAACAAGCAGAAATTGTTTACTGCATCCACTGTTATCTGCACAACATCGGCAGTAATACTAAATATTGTATTGATTCCAAGATTCAGTTATATTGGGGCGGCAGTGGCAACAGTAATCACACAAATCATAAGCTTTGGTATTCTCTACTATTTCACAACAAAAAACAATTATCCCTTAAATCTAATCAAAATAAGCTATAAGCCGATTATTGCAGGCATCATTATGGGTGCTTTAGTCATATACATCAAGTTCATGCCGGTAATATACATAATTCCCTTGGCAGCAATGGGTTATTTTGCCGCATTATTTGTGATGGGCGGCTTTGGAAAAGAAGAGATAGATGTAGTAAAATCGTTTATTCCATGGTCAGGTCAAAAAAAATAACAGGGTGATTATTATGAAAGCTATGATTTTGGCTTCAGGAGTTGGAAGCAGGATGTATCCTTTAACAGACGAAATTCCAAAGTGCTTGATTAAATTAAATGGAAAAACAATCCTTGGGCATGAACTTGACCATCTCTGGTCAGTAGGCATCAAAAGAGCTATAATAACTACAGGCCCGTTTGAAGAAAAGATACTGGAATTTATGAAAAAAAATTATCCTAAATTTAATGTAGAATATGTAAAAAATCCAAAATACGAAGAAACAAACTATATCTACTCCATGTTTATGGCTAAAGATAAGATTGATGACGACATATTATTGATGCACAGCGACATGGTTTTTGACAGGGTTTTATTGAAAAGACTTTTAAAAAGTAAAGAAAAAAATGCCGTCCTACTGAATAATGAAAAAGAGCCACCGGAAAAGGATTTCAAAGGAAGGGTAGAAGATGGAATTTTAAAAGAAATAGGTGTTGATATTTCCGGTAAAAACTGCTTTTTCCTTGCACCGATATACATCTTCTCAAAAGATGCTTTCCTGAGGTGGATGCAGGAAATTGAAAGGTTTGTTAAGGAAGGCAAAACCGAGGTATACTCAGAAAATGCCTTCAATGAGATTTCAAAAGAGATCAGGCTGAAACCAGTCTATTTCGGAAATGAATTCTGCATGGAAATCGACACATTGGAAGATTTAGAGATAGCCAAGAAAAAATTGGCTTATTAGTCGATTTCTGATATAATTACCCTCAAAGCTTCTTCTGTTAACACCCTAGGATTATTCTTAACCCTCCCAGGATTAAATCCATTCTTGAGTATTATCTCTCTGTCAGATTCAGTTTTAATATCAAGCTCAGAAAGTCTTATTTTAAGTCCTATCCGGCTCATCAGCTCATTTATCTTTTTAGCTGCCTCATCAACTGTCTTAGCGCCAACTAAACTGGATATTTCCTCAATTGTCTTCTTAACATAAGAAATCCCCCTTTTATCAAGCAGCTCACCCTCATTAACTCTATAATTATGCACTAGCATAGAAGGTATAGTCAAACCAACAGCATGCCCATGAGGTATTCCAAAATAAGAAGTTATTGGATACGCAACAGCATGGCAGGCAGTTGTCCTCGATATGTTTATTGCCTTTCCGGCTAGGTTAGCAGATTTAGCCATTGCTTCTCTCGCCTTATATGATGGATTGTTGACAGCTTCTTCAAGAAATTCCATAGCAAGCTTTATTGCTTCAGCAGCATAATTCTTTGACTCTTCTGTAGAATCTACACACCAGTAAGATTCAATTGCCTGGCCCAAAGCATCCATTCCAGTGCATGCTGTCTGGTATTTTGGAAGGCTATCTGTCAAAACTGGGTCTACAATAGCATAATCAGGCAGTGTAAACTCCTCATGCCCAAGAGAGCACTTGGTCTTGCCCTTATAAAATACAATAAAATAAGTAGCTTCACTTCCAGAGCCAGAGGTAGTAGGTATAGCAACCAGTATCTTGCCTTTTTTCTCTATCTTTCTCTTTTTGTTTATATAATCGACAGCATCCCCTGGATTAGCATCCAATATGCTCACTGACTTCGCAACATCAATCGGGCTCCCTCCACCGACAGCGATTAAAAAATCGCATTTATTTTCCCTGAAAATATTTAACCCGTTCTCTATCTCCTCTAATTTTGGGTTGGGATTAAAATCAGTAAAATGAATCGCATTATATCCTTTGAGCATCTCACCTAATTTCCCACTAGCCCCGCTCTTTTCATAAGAACTTTTGCCAGTGACTAAAAAGATAGACTTAGGTTTATGTTCATCAAGAATCTCCTTCAGCTTGTAGATTGAATCCTTTCCAAAAAATTCTTTTTGTTTCATAATTTCTTCATAAATTCTTTTTTATTCTCAACAGGTGTAGTAGTAGGCCTCCCTAAATCTTTTCTTGCTCCCTTATTCACTTTAACAATAAGCATCTGCGGGCCGTCAGAAGCTCTCATCTCGTTTACAGCCTGGATAAGATCAGCCTTTTTCTCAACAGTCTTTGCAGCCTTATATCCGCAAGCTAAAGCTGCTTTCCCAAAATCAACAGAAACAGAAACAGTCGGCTGCCCCCCAGTTGAATCATAACTTCCATTATCAAAAACTATATGATAAAGATTCTTTGGCCTATAATGCCCTACAGTAGCCAAAGCCCCCATCTGCATAATCACAGCCCCATCACCGTCAAAAACAAATACCTTTTTTGAAGGTTTCTGCAAAGCTATTCCGTTTGCAATTGATACGCAACATCCCATGCTACCTACAGTGTAAAAATCACATGGTTTTTGTCCCTTAGCAACCCTATATTCAAATAGCTCCCTTGAAGTCTTGCCGGTTGTCGAAACAATAGGCTCGCTCCCATCTAGATTATCTACAATCGATTTAATTGCATCCTCCCTAGCCATTTCATAATTTGTTTTGACCTTTTTCTTTGATTCATATTCTTTCAATATTCCGCTTCTTACAATCAATGCAACTGGCTTGATTTCCTGCTCAGCAAGCTCCTTCATCTTTGCAATAGATTTTACAATATCTTCTTCATCAGTAGGCAATATTTCATAAGGTATCTCCAAAGTCTCGAGCAGATTAATGGTTATCCTCCCCATCTTTTTATGCTGCGGCTCATCTTTCTTGCCAGGCTCCCCTCTCCACCCTATCATCAGCAGAACAGGAATAGAATAAACCTCTTTATCACACAAAGAAGTAAGTGGATTTACAGTTTTACCCTCGCCAGAATTCTGCATATAAACTACCCCTATCTTTCCAGTAGCTAGATTATAGCCCGCAGCAGTCGCAACAGCCTCGCATTCATTGCAAGCAATAATATTTGTAACCCTCCCACCATGCTCATCTGCCAGAAACTTCATCCAATCCTTAAAAATTGAATCTGGAACTCCTGTAAAAAAAGTTAGCTCATTTTTTTTGAATATTTCATATAACTTTTCGCATGAGATCATAGATATCACCACTATTTATTTACCACCCGTACAAACAGCAGGTATCAAACTCAATATTTCCTTTATCGGCATGCACTGCTCTTCTGATTCAAGAGCCCTGTGGTTCTTAAGTATTGTCTCTGCTGTATTCACCATTGCAGGATAAGCGCTCCTAAGCAATTGGTTCGCATAAATCACTATGCTAACCCCTGCACCAATAAGCTCTTCTTCAGTTATAGAGCTATAGGTTGAAGGCACAGCCACAAGAGGAACCTTATTCTCAAACTGTTTATACTCTCTGCAAAACTCAAGTATCTCCTGAAAATCTTTCTTCTTGCTGTGTATCATTATGCCGTCAACTCCCGCATCAATATAAGCTTTAGCTCTCTTTAAAGCATCTTCCATTCCTTTATTCAATATCAAACTCTCAATCCTTGCAATTATCATAAAGTCTTCTGTAACCTGAGCTTTCTTGCCAGAAGATATCTTGTCTGAAAACATCTCAATTTCATCCTGCTCCTGTTCAACCTCAGCTCCAAAAAGAGAATTCCTTTTTGCACCTACCTTATCTTCAATTATAACAGCAGAAACTCCTAACCTCTCCATGGTCTTAACCATAAACACAAAATGTTCTGTTAGTCCGCCATTATCAGCATCGACAATCATTGGTTTAGTTGTAACTTCAAATATCTGGTTAAGGGTATTCACACGAGAAGTGAAATCAACACATCCTGAATCGGGTTTTCCTTTTGCAGTTGAATCAGTCAAACTGCTCAGCCACATGCATTCAAATTCACGAACATTATCTCCTTCAACCACTCTCGTTTTTTCTACAATCCTTCCGGTAAGCCCGTTATGCACCTCTAACACCCTTACAATCGGCTTAAGTTCCAATAATCTTCTTAATTTTTTCATCCTTGCCCCGGGAGTAGTGCCAAGCTCAAACAATTCTTCAGCGATCTGGCTTGAAGAAACATCTTTTGTAAAATCAGGCTCTACAAGTTTGCCGCCCCATTCTTTGAGTACACTTATTACCCTCTTCCTTACTTCCTTCTGAGCCCCTGTCTTCCAGTCATTTCCATGGACAACATAATCAGGCTTTAATCTCATTAGATTGGGCACATAATCTAATGTCTCCTGAGAAATAACTTCTTTCACTCCGATAATATTCTCAAGTATCATCTTTCTGTGCTCATACGAAAAAAAAGGCATTCTCTTATAGCTCGCTGCAGCCTTATCAGTAAGTAATCCTATTGTAACCTCTCCAAGCTTTCTTGCCTCTTGAATAATTTTCAAATGCCCATGATGTATTATATCGGCCCTCATTCCAACATAGACTTTTTTCATTTTTCACCCCGTTATCATTTCATATATTTTTCCATATAAATCTTGCTTAATCTTTCAAAAGCCTTATTCCCCTCTTCATCAAACTTTTCAGCCCTTTCAATTTCAGGCCACATCTCTTTTGGAAGATAAACATACAGCCTAAAAGTTCTCTGCAGTCCCTTAATAGCTTCCTTGCTCAAATGAGGCATATCTATTCCACTATCAAGACGGTAATCACCTGCAAATGTATCTTTGGGTATATATCCCTTTTCGACAGCCAGCTTCCATAAGGAAGTTCCCCTGTGAGGGCTGAATATGTTTATCATAGTATATGCCCCTTTGATCTGCCTGTTCACTTCAACAGTATCAAAAAACAGCTCCCTGGTCTCTTCCGGATAACCTACAATATTATTCGCTGTAACCCTTATTCCAGAATGTATAGCCATTTGAAATCCTTTTATTATGGCATCATTGGATACAAACCTATTAAGAACCTTTCTCCTATATTCGTCATTTCCGTGCTCAACGCCCATACTTATTCCCTCGCACCCAACTTCTTTTAGCATTTTAAGCCGCTCCTCTGTAACAGTCTCAGGTCTTGTTTCAACCCAAAATGGTATCTTGATATCCCTATATAATTCTACAAATTCATTAAATCTCCCATTGCCCTGAAAAAAATTCTCTGACATGACAAAGAGGTAATTTAATCCGTATCTTTTTTGTTTGCCCTTGAACTCATCAATAAACTTTTTAACGCTCCTGCTCCTTGGATAAAAACCATGCTGTTTATATAATTTCTGAAGTCCTGCATTACAGCAAAAAGCGCATTGATGAGGGCATCCTCTGTCAAATTCTATTGGGCCGCATATCCACACCTTTCCACCCATTGGCTTATAGAATCTTTCTTTTTCCCAGATAGACCAATCCTGATCAGGAAGATCATCAAGCTTAACGAGGGGACCAACTGGATTTTCAATCACTTTTCCATCATTCTTAACCCATAGATTTGGAATGTCAGAATAATCAGTGCCTTTATCAATTCTGTCTGCCAATTCAGTAAGGGCAATTTCCCCTTCACCTACACAGACAATGTCTACCGCTTCTTCCTTTATCACTTCCCCAGGAGCCATTGTTGCATGTATTCCGCCCACCGCTTTAGGGATATCATAATCTTTAATCCCATTCAACAGATTTAACGCTATGAAGTAGGTCGTCTCAACAATAGAAACAGCTATTAGGCCGGGCTTGTAATCATCGACAAGTTTCTTAAAATCATCTACTGCATCTGCTTTCTTTTCATGGACCCCATAATCATCAAGCTTCGTTTCCCTTATCTGCAAAGTTTCAACTCTCGCCTCATCCCCGGTTTTCTCCCTGGTCCTATAAAAAGTTGTATCGAAAAGCTTGGTTTCATGGCCTGCTTTCTTCAGGCAGGCTGATAACAAAGATACCCCTACAGGTATTAAGTTGTCCATAAAACTGTTTGCATACACTAATAATATTCTCATTTTTCATTGACCTCCGAAGTTATTATCTTAATACTTTCCATCCTCAAACCTTTTTTCCCTTTTATCATTGCGATTATAATCCCTATTAAATTGTTCAACTAAACTCTGGATTTCCTCTGCTTTGAACTCAGGGGTGGTTATATTGCCTATCTTAAATAATTGCTTGTTGCAGGTCATATCCTCACTCAAATAGCCTTTTTCCCTGCATATTTTCAACAGTTCTGATCCTATCAAGGGGGTTGCAAGAAAAAAAGATGCACTTTCAAAACCGCAATCAAGGACAAAATTATAGGTTTCATACATCTGCTCTACTGTCTCTCCAGGCAATCCGCAAATGCAGAAAGCATGGAGGTTTATACCAAGCTCATGTGCCTTTTTAACCAAGGGTTTCACCTTCTCCAGATTCAGTGGTTTTTTTATTATATCAGTCAAAACATGCTGATTTCCGCTTTCAATTGCAAATGTAAGCTGGTAACACCCAGACTCTTTCATTTTCTCAAGCAATTCCTCATCTAATGCCCATACTGCAATCCCCTGTGGCAGGCACCACATCAATCCAAGATTCTTTATGCCGTCTAATATATCCATTGCCCTTTTTTTCTCCAATGTTAAATTATCATCAGTAAATTGGATTTCATCTATGTTATACTTCTCTTTAAGCTCCCTTATTTCCTTAACAACGCCTTCTGCACTTCTTCCCCTGTAACGATTGCCCCAGAAATTTGTTGTTGTACAGAAAACACATCGTGCAGGGCACCCCCTGGATGTGATTACCTGTGCAACTCTCTTACCGCAGGTATAGGGATTCTGAGGAAGATTTATTTTAAAATAGAGCTCCATATTGAGCAAATGCCTTGCAGGAGATGGCAGATCATCCACATTCTGGATATATTGCAGCCTATTGTTCGATATATTTTTGCCGTCTTTGCGGTAAGCTAATCCACCAATCTCAGAAACATCACCGCCAGTGTTCAGGGTATTCAAAAGCTGCAATGTGGACAGCTCTGCCTCGCCCATAACAATGTAGTCTACATTGCCTAAATCAAGAACTTCATCAACAGCATAAGTAGGATGTGAACCGCCGACCATAGTTGTTATATTTGGGTCTATATCATCCACAAGTTTCAATACTTTTTTTACATTTTCGTATTGGGTAGAAAATATGCATGAAACACCTACAACATCTGGATTGAATTCAATAATCTTTTTTCTTATTTCCTCATCATCTAAGCCGTATGTTAAAAACTCACCGTGAATTTTAACATTATCATAACCTTCAGCTGCAGCATCCAATATTTTTACTTCATAGCCGTCTTTTTCTAAGAATGCTGCTAAATAGGCTAATCCTATTGGAGCAACGCATCTTCTGACATCATCTTTAAATAAAGTGTATCTTGGAGACACTAAAAGAATCTTTCTTATCTTATTCGCCATAATTCTTCACCTTGCCCCCCTTGTAAACTTTAAATATTTTCCCGATTATATTCTTGGAAGAAAGCTTATCATAAAACTTAGGCTGGACTACTTCTCCCCCTATCTTTTTGATATAACCGCTGCCATAGACCTTTTTCCAGTTTGATCCATTGACTAAAATCAATTTTGAGTTTCTGAATTGCTCATGAATCTTTTTCAGGTTCTCAGTTGGGTCTCTATTATCCTGCGGCATCACCATATCTATGCATTGAAGGGCTGAAATTATGGACATCCTGTCTCTGAAATCAGCAATTGGCTCCTCCCTGTAAGACCTCACAGCTTCATTGGTTAATACACCGCATATATGAAAATCCCCCAATGAATTTGCGCTTTGCAGCAGCCTTAAATGGCCATAATTAAACAAGTCTGCTATCATAGGGGAATAGATTATAGTCTTAATCTTCTCTTTCTCAATATTAATTATATCTCCATCTTTTATGCCTGAATTTTTAGGTATAGTTACGCAAAGCTGCCCATTTGACTTATTAAGCCAAACAATCTTTTTCATGTTATACTAGTGCTACTAGTAGATTTATAAATCTTTCGGATTAGTGTTCTATAAACAGCCAAAAATAAAAAAGATAGTAGAACCTAATTGGATTATATTCGCTTGTTTATTGGCATCCTCTTCATCTGTTCAACTACTTCCAAAGGTATCTTAGGGTATCCAATGCGCTTATTTCTGGCATGGCCATGAAAATCGCTTCCCCCTGACATTGATAAGTTATTCTTTAAGGCTATCTTCTTTAGCCTAGACTGCAAATTATCAAGATAATTTTTTGGTTTCTTCTCGAATTTGGCTGTTTTATCATAAGCATAAAAAACCTCTAATCCATCCCCCCCTGTTTCTACAAACTTTTTTATCAGATTATCAAAATCAGAATCGTACAGATAGGGGTGCGCCAGAACAGCAATTCCTCCTGCACTATGTATTGCAGAAATCGCTTCTTTTAATCCTGTTTCGTGCTTCCTCCTTGCATAAGCAGGCTTCCCTACCCCAAGCAGATGCTCAAAGATATACCCTAGATTCTTCAACTGCTTATTTCTCTTCAACAAAACATGGGCTATATGCAACCTTCCTATTTCCCCTTTTGCAGTCTCCCTAACTTCCTCAAAATTTATTTTATAGCCCAGGGCCTGAAGTTTATTTATAATGCATTTTTTCTGATTAAACCTCTCTTTCTTCGAAATCATTAGCAATTGGTTAAGAGGTTTATTGTGAATATCGATAAATAATCCCAAAATGTGTATATCAATTATATTATTTCTATAATCATCTACTGTAAGTTCTACACCTGGAACTATCAGTAACCCATGATTCTTGCCTTCCTTAACAGCAATTGCCACATTGTCTATTGAATCGTGGTCTGTTATAGCTATAGCGCTCAATCCATGTTCTATGGCTTTCCTTACAGTACCCTTAGCAGAAAGAGCCCCGTCAGAAGCATCAGTATGTATGTGCAAATCGACATATTTTTTAAGTTGTGCCATAATTAAAAATCGAATTAACATTAGTTTATATTATTTTTCTATTTTCGGTCCTCAAAAACATATTCATTTAACCCCTTCTTAACCTCTACATAAACTTTTAGTATACATATGATAATGTAAAACGGGGCATAAAAGAACAGTGCATAATGAAGAATATTAAATACAGACAACATCAATACAAAAGCAAGCAAGTGGCTGAATGAATTGAAAAAGAATATGATTTTTTCCATAAATCTAAATCTCTTAACATTTTTTTCTATAAAACCAACATTGCTTTTTGTTTTGGTCTTATCTTGCAGCGCATCTTCATTGGGCATTACAGGATTCGGCAGAACATCCACTACTTGATCCGAAACCAGTTTTTTACCATACCTTAACATGTATTTAACTGCTACCCTATCTTTGTAAAATCTGCTGTATCCTGTCAAGAACATCGCAGTGATAGTTATCATACCAGCTATAAAAAACATATAATTATCAAAAAATATGTAAGATTTTATGCTCATTGCAATAATCAAAAATATAGGGATAAAATCATGCATAAATCCACCATAATAAGCACTAAATTTTCCAGTAGTCTTCCTGATTCTGGCAATTGCGCCGTCTGAAGCATCCATAATGAGTATGAACTGTAGAAGAACAGACCCTATGATTGTCCATTTATAATCCCCAAACGCTATAAGAGGAACAGCTATAAATGAAAAGAGAAATGAAAAAAATGTAACCTGATTTGCAGTGATAGATGTATGTAAAAGTAATTTTGTCAGATAGGGTGCAAAATAAGAGCTTAACAAAAAAATATTCTTCGGTTTCTTCCGGTGGTATTCCTTAATTTCCTTCCATGATACCTTGCTCATTTAAATCTCCTGTATAATTTAATCTTGAGATCAGACAGCTATTTTTAAACCTTATGATTTTAGGTAAATAAATCCTGCACTCAACATCTGATCATATTATCTTCCTGCTTACCATCTCATCAATAAGCTTATTTGCAGACTCAGTTACACTCTCTTTATCAGTTTCAAGAACTAAATCAGGGTTCAAAGGCTCCTCATAAGGCACATTGATCCCAACAAAATGTTCTATCTCCCCTGATCTGACTTTTGCATAATGGCCCTTTACATCTCTTTTTTCACAAACCTCAAGCGGGCATTTTACATAAACTTCAATAAAATTATCCTTCCCGATAAGGTCTTTTGCATACTTTCGAATATGTCGGGTAGGAGAGATAACGCACGCTATATTAATCACATGATTCTTAGTTATCAGCTCGCAGGCATGAACTATCCTGGTAATATGTTTATCTCTCTCTCCCTTAGTGTAGCCTAAATCAGCAGAAAGTGTTTTTCTTACTATATCACCATCGAGAACAACTAATGATTTCCCTCTTTTCCTCAATATATCTGCAAGTTTATTTGCTATTGTAGTCTTTCCGGAACCTGATAAGCCAGTAAACCATATAGTATAACCTTTCATTTTAATTAAGGTCCTCTTTGCTGAGCATCTTTGAAATCTCTTCCCTCATGAATTCTTTAGGGGGCATTTCACCTTTTGAAAGCATATCCCTTATCACTGTCCCGCTTATCTGTATCTGCTCCTCTGGTGGGTGAGGGCATGTCTTTTCTGTTGTTATATGGCCGCAATGCTTGCAGAAATAAGGCCCCATAAGCTTTAATATCTCAATCTCTATATCTCCTATAGTATCGAAAATTTTATGTGCGGCATATTTATCATAATATTTGCCTACACCTGCATGATCTCTCCCCACAATAAAATGAGTGCATCCAAAATTCTTTCTTATTATTGCATGAAACACAGCTTCTTTTGGCCCTGCATATCTCATCTGGGTTGTTAATGCTGATAATACAGCCCTGTTTTTTGGATAATAATACTTGATTAATGCTTCATATCCCTTCATTATTGTTTCCGGCTTATAATCTCCTTTTTTCTTCCATCCAATAAGGGGGTGCAATAATATGCCGTCTGTCAGTTCCAATGCAGCTTTCTGCAGGTACTCGTGCGCTGTATGAGGCACGTTCCTTGTTTGGAACCCAACTATTCTTTTCCAACCTAATTCCTTAAACTTCTGTCTTGTTTGCTCAGGAGTCAGCTCATACTTACCAACAATAGGCGAAGGGACATTGATCATATCTACCTCCCCCCCAAGAAGAGTATTCCCCATATCATACATCTTTTTCACACCCGGATGATTAAGGTCAATAGTGCCAAAGATAGATTTAGCTGCTTCGTTGAAATTAAATTTATATATCTGTTCTAGATGCAATATTGCAATTGGACGTTTAGATTCATCAAATAATGCAACATCATCTCCCTCGCTTATGCCTTTAATCTCTTGAACAGGAAAAGTAACTGGAATAGTCCATGGAATTCCATTCTCAAGTGTATTGCTCTCGATTATTGAGATAAAATCATTCTGTAAAACAAAACCATTCAATGGGCTAAAAGCGCCTGTAGCAATATTCCCTATATCAAGTAAAGTATCTCTATGCACAGTTAATCCTTTTATCTCATTTGACTCTTCAATAGCTTTCTCCTTTGAATTACCTGTTAATTCGCGATTTATTAACTTGCCCCCATGCGGATCGATCATTTTTTTTCAGCCTCCTTAAAATAACCAATAAATTCCCTCACTTTATGTAGTTCTATCATGTTGGTTATCTTCCTATTGTTCGGAAAAACAGCGCCAAGTATCAGTATAGTGTCTTCTTTTTCAATTAATCCGTTATCAAGGCACTCCATAACTATCTTTCGCTTCTGTTCTACAGAACCGCTATTGTCTATTTTAATATTGACCAAAAAAGGCATTACGCCCCATACAAGATTCATTATAGATGCAACTCTTGGATTGTCAGTAGCTGCTATAATCCATGTGGGTAATTTGTGCCTGGCAAGCATCCTTGCACTATAGCCTCCGCTTGTGATGCATACAATCTTATCTATTTTTATCAGATTGGTGATCTTAGCAACTGCAGCACCCATAACATCTGTAAAATCATCCCGGCTTATATTATCCTCAAAAGTCCTGTATTTGACTTCACCTTCTATATCAGAAATGATCTTCCTCATTGTAGAGGCTGTTTCCAAAGGGTATTTGCCAACTGCAGTCTCAGCAGATAACATCAGTGCAGAAGCTCCATCCAAAACAGCATTTGCAACATCAGTTATCTCTGATTTAGTGGGGTATGGAGAAATCCTCATTGAATCAAGCATCTGGGTTGCTATGATTATAGGTTTTCCCTGATAGTTGCATTCATTTATTATCTTCTTCTGCAGGCGAGGTATTCTCTCCAAACCAACCTCTGCACCTAAATCTCCCCTGTCAATCATTATTGCATAAGATTTCTCAATTATCTGGGGATATTCATCTATTGCTTCCTGAGTTTCTATTTTAGAGATTAATTTTACATCAGTCCCTTTCATTAATTCGTTTATTTTCTCAACCTGCTGTGCACTTTTGATAAAAGATATCCCTATAAAGTTAACCTTATTCTTTATGGCAAATGTTATAAGCTTTTTATCAACAGGGGTTAAATGGCACCCACCTAGATTAAGTCCTGGAACATTTATGCCTTTTCTGCCTTTTATTGCCCCATCGTTCAAAGCAATGCATGAAATAATATCTCCTTCTATCTTTTCTACTGCAAAACCGACTGTTCCATCATCCATAGAAAAATGAGCTCCCTTAGACATCTTATTATGAAAACCATCATGGTCAACAGGTATGCACCCTTCTTTTTTATTAGAGCAAAAGTTCAGGATATCTCCTTTTTTAAAAAAAAATTCTCCATTAAATTTATCTAATCTTACCTTTACCCCTGGAATGTCTATAAGTATAGGGACAAACTCATTTGCCTTCCTTATATTACTGATCAGCTCCAACATAGATTGTTCTGTACAATGCGAAGAATTTATACGGATTACATCTGCCCCATTCTCAATAAGTTTTCTTATCATAGCCACACTATCAGTAGATGGACCGATAGTGCACACTATCTTAGTCTTCTTAACATTCTCTTGAGGTTCATTTGATCTAAGCTCATCAACAAGTTTTCTTGTCATAGTATTGTTAAAATTAATATGATAGATTATAGAATTGCCTGCAGGCTCAGACAAAACAATATCTTCTGTTTCAAATTCTTTGAGTATTTGATGTGTGCTGCCTACACTTATATCCAAAAGCCTTGAAAGTTGGTTGATGCTTATGTTGCTTTTAGGATTATTCACAAGATAAGATAATATCTTCTTTGAGTTGTTTGTTAAGATTTTAAACCTCCAAAATGAATGATCATTCAATATATAACGAACTTATTTATAAGCTTTATGATTTTATGTAAATAAATCATTCAAAAACCTATAGAACCTTAAACAATATCATTCCCTGATTCTGATATGCCACAGTAAACAGATTAGAATGAGATATCTCATCCAATTTCTTATTAACTAAGTTTGCTGTCTCGTTCTTGCCAAACGTTTCTTCAAGTTGGCTGTATGTTCTTCCGCTCATGACTAGATATTCATACTTTTTGCTTTTTAGCCAATTATGGATCTCTCCAATACTTTTATTTATTGCGTCCTTCTTAAAAGAAATCTCGTCATTACACCACAAGCAAGTATACTTATCAAATCCTATTATTGGTTCTTCGCTCACAAACGTAAAAACCTTGGTATCAGCAGGCAATGTTTTAAGCCAGGTATACCCCTGAATCTCATCCATAGATGTCCACCCTACACCCGGAGGCCAATTCGCAGTATTCACAGCATACTTCTGATACCCTGAAGTGAATATAATGCCTAATATTATAACAAAAAGTAATAAGCTTTTTCCCATACCTTTTTTATCAGCATATCCCAATAAAAACCAAGTCCCTTCTGCAGCAAGGATTGAAATAGGTATTGCCAAAAGCATCCAAATCCTAAAAGCATACAACCCAATAGGCAGATTGAATGTCATTGAATTTACCCCTAAAAAAGTAAATATAAACCAAGCTAAACTCACCCATAACCAGCTATTCTCCTTATTAAATAAGGATTTGTATTTAATCAATACATAAACCAGAGAAAAAGCAACTAATATGCACAAAACAATGCCTACCCCTATTGGATTGTTTATCATATTCTGAGTTTTCGCAACAAAAAAATCATTGAAAGTATATACTCTTGTTGCAGTGCCGCTGTTAGGCGGAAGAGCCTTTTTTATAAAAGAAAACAGATTAAAAGAAGAGCCGCCTATACTCCCTATTGAAGACTCACCAGTCATCTTGCCAAGTATAGATCTCCATCTTCCTGCCCACCACACTAATGATACCAAATAACCCCCTAATATTGAAAACAGGATTTCCTTATTGAATTTCATTTCAATTAAACTTTTTACCCCAAAATAAAGAATCAACATAACACCCAACTTGATAGCATGTGTTGGTTGTGTTAATGATATCCCGCCGATAACCAAAACACCTGCAAAAAACCATTTCTTATCATATTTTATTCTCTCAAGACAGTACATAGCAACAAAAAACAATGGAACAATCAATGAAATAGCCCATATAAAATGGCTCATATAACATGGAATCATAGCTAAAACAAAAGTCGAAAATAATGCCTTGCCTTTGCTGGAAGTAAACTCCTTAACAAAGAAATAAAAAAACAATATGCTCAATGAGATTATCAGGGCATTAAAGAATTTCATTGTCCACATGATTGAAGGTGATGTTTGGTGAAGCACACCCATGATCATATCATAAGCAGGAGGATAAGGATTCAGATACATAAAAAAACCAGGCTCTGGCCTTAAGTTCTTTTCAACTGAAACATACTTTATTCCGACAGCATGCGCCCAGGGATCATCATCCTCCAAATAAGGATACTTAAACGCCCCAGAAGCATAGGTATACAAAGAAAACAGGAACACCAATAATACAACCAAAACATAAAGGTCTGATTTTGTAATCTTAAAATTAATTTGAGGGATATTTCCCTTAACAACCTTGGTAAAAAAAGAATACGCTGGAATAGCCAAAGACACAATTAAAAACATCTTCCAATCAATAGGTATATGTATCAGATCAAAAATAATCCCGAGAATAGGAAAAACCCCTAATCCAATCCCTAATCTCATTAGGTGCTTCTCAAAAAAATTATCAGAATTCTTGATAAAAAAAGTTACACTAAACCCTAATCCATAAGTGTAAACTAAAAATAATAGTATAGTTATGATGCTCATGATATCCCCTTTATCTGCTATCCGAAACCTATTTAAATAGTTTACCCTTTCCATAGGAAAATGAAAGTAGTAATAACAATACCTGCTTATAATGAAGAAAAGACAATAGGCAGGGTAATCAGGGATATAAAGAAAGTTATGCATGAGATTAGTGCAGAATGCAAAATCCTAGTTATAGATGACGGCAGCAAAGATAAAACAAGCGAAATAGCAAAAAAAGAAGGCGTGATTGTTTTCTCACACCCCATTAACTATGGCTTAGCTGAAACATTTAGGACAGAGATGAAAAAAGCAGCTGAACTAGATCCGGATATAATTGTCCACACAGACGCAGACGGCCAATACCTTGCTTCTGAAATACCTAAACTGATAGCGCCTATAAAAAACAAAAGGGCAGATCTTGTTCTTGGTTCTAGATTCAAGGGAAGGATTGAAAGCATGCCCCTGATCAAAAAGATAGGCAACAGGGCATTTTCAAAGGTAATCTCAAACATAACTAGAACAAAGATAAGCGATGGCCAGACTGGATTTAGGGCATTTACAAAAGAAGTTGCCGCTATAGAGATTAAGTCTAACCACACTTACACCCAGGAACAAGTGATCAAAGCAGTATTAAATAAATTCAGGATTGTTGAAGTTCCTGTTTATTTCGCAGAAAGAAAGGGAAAAAGCAGATTGATAAAAAATCCTTTGGAGTATGCAGTCAAGGCATGGATGAACATATTAAGAGTTTACCGTGATTATGAGCCGCTCAAGTTTTTTGGAAAGATAGGGGGTTCTTTTCTTACAGCAGGTATGTTAATAGGATTATATTTCATTTATCTCCATCTGACAACCGGGATAAGCGGCCATCTTGGCCTATTGTTCCTCATGCTCCTGCTTATATTTTCTGGAATACAGATAATCCTTTTCGGATTGCTGGCTGACATGAACAAAAAATGAGATGGTTAAAAAATATAATAAAAATAACAATAAGTTTATTGTTAATATCTGTTTTAATCTATTACAGCAATCCACTAAAAGTATATAACACAGTCAAAGACATGAACATCTGTTGGGTATTAGTTTCATTAATTTTGCTTATATCTACCATTGTAATATTCACAATGAGGATAAGGGTCTTAGTCTCGGCCCTTGACAAAAAAGTAACATTCAACAAGATGTTAAATTACACCACCCTAGCATGGGCATTTGGCCTTTTTTCCCCTGCAAAGATAGGTGAACTTTATATGGTAAAACCATTAAAAGATGAAGGCCTTAAGATAGGAGAAAGCACAGCTATATTCATCATTGACAAATTTACAGCAATATTAACCCATTTTATCTTTTCTTTCATAGGATTATTTTATTTTGCAGTATTTGTACAGAACATATTCATAATCATATTACTAAGCGGCATAATAATTGCATTGGGCTTTGTTGTGCTCTCAAAAAGAGGCATTGGTTTGATAAAAAAATTCTTTTTTAAGTCTATCACACAGAAATTTGAAGGATTTTCAAAAACATTCTCTTATCTAAAAAAGGAGAAAAAAATTTACCTGATGTATAATTTAATCCTAAACATATTAAGCTTAGTTTTAAGGTCTTTGGTGGTTTTTGTTCTTTTTATATCAATAGGAAAATATGCATCTATCCCGTTAATAGCTGCAATAACAGCCATAACCACCCTTGCAGCTCTTGTTCCAATAAGCCTAAGTGGACTTGGAATAAGGGAATCTTTTTCTGTTTTCCTTTTTGGGGTAAGGGGGTATGATGTGAGTACAGTAACAGGAATATACTTAATTTCGTCTTTGATAATGTATGCCCTAGCTGCTTTATTGATGCCATTCTTGATCAGATGGAGCAAAATATCTTCAAAAAATAATCCAAGAAATTAAGGCTTCTCGCACAAAAAGTTTATGTGCCATGTTACAAGCTCATTAAGAAAAGGTATCTTAGCTATGTTTATAGGGAAAAATCTAACCCATTTATCATTAATTGTAAATCCTGACTTCTTCAATAAATTCTCAACATCAGATATCTTTAAAGGATAAAGCCCCCAATTCCCATATGCAGTGCTGTAAGATTTTACATTCTGCTTTCTGATAAGATTATTGATTCTTATTGCCATTTTTTCACCTAGATAATGAAACGGCTTGAATGTATGTCCCCCAAAAGGAGAATAAAAAGGAGGGAAAGTTAGTACTAATCTACCCCCATCATCAAGAACTCGATTTATCTCTTTCAGCAGCCCTAATGGATTGCAGACATGTTCTATGGTGCTGCTGCAGACAACAAGATCAAATTTCTTAGAGCTTAAGGGAAACTTTTTGCATGCATCAAATTTAAGGAAGTTTATATTAGGGCATTTCTTCAGCAGTATTTTTGGCTTATTTATGTCTGCTGCAGTCAGTTTCCTTGATTCTTTATAAAATTGAGAAGAATAGCCGCCTATCCCGCACCCCAAATCTAATATCTCCTTATTTTTTAGGTTTACTCCCCTAGCCATAAGCTCAGAAACTATTAACTTACCTTGATAAGCCTGAAAATCAAAATAATCCTGATCTGAATTTCCCCTAAGCAAAGACAGCTTAAACAGCTTGATCATCTGAAAAATGCCGACCATTACATCCCTCAAAGAGATATCATTTATATATCTTTCTTAAAAAGAATTTGAATTGCAAAAGATTTTTAAATATACTAAATATCCTAAGACTGATTTAGTATGTCAAAATCTCACGCTGTCAAAACAGGAAGGATAACCAAAGCAAAAAAGATAATTTCTATCTTAAAAGAATACAAAAATCTGAAAGAATCAAGACTTCTAGACATAGGAGTGGGTAATGGGGAAATCGCTAATGAGCTGGCCAAAGTAAGCAAAGAAGTGATGGGTATTGATCTTATAGATGAAACTGTTCCAAACAAGAAATTTAAGTTTATGCTTGTAAAAAGCTATAAACTGCCCTTCAAGGATAATTCATTGGATATAATCATATCCAATCATGTGTTAGAGCACATAACTAATCAAAAAGGGCACCTGGAAGAGATAAAGAGGGTATTAAAAAACAACGGAATATGCTATTTAGCAACCCCTAACAGATATTGGGTTTTTGAAAGGCACTTCAATCTCCCATTTCTCTCTTTTTTTCCAAAAACAATATCCCAATTATATCTTAGGCTCTTAAAAAACAAAGAATATGATATAACCCTGGTCAGCTTTGGAAGGCTAAATCAAATGTTAAGGGGATGGAATGTGGATAACATCACAAAAAAGATATTAAAAAACCCTGGAAAATATAATGCGCATGACATTCCATTCCACAATTTATCAAAGTTATTCTTCTTAATGCCAGATATCTTAATAGATAAGCTATGTTTTTTCCTGCCAAGTTTTGTTCTTGTACTCAGGAAGAAATAATCACCTTAACAATATGTTCTATCTGCTCCCTTGCCAACGTAGGTGATGATGGAAGATTAATTCCCTTAATTGAAACCTCATTGCTCACTGGAAACTGGCCATCAAGTTTATACATTGGCAATTGATGTATCGGATAAAAAAATGGTCTAGAATCTATCCCGTTCTTCTCTAACTTCTTGATCAATTCATCTCTATTATCGACGAGTATAGAATACATCCAGTAAACATTCTTAGCCCATTCCTTTTCCGCAGGCAAAACAATATCTTTTAAGCCTTTCAGTAATGAATTATATATCTGGGCATTCTTTCTCTTTGCTTCAACTATCTTGTCAATCTTCTCAAGCTGTGCAACACCTAAAGCTGCCTGGATATTTGTCATCCTATAGTTATAAGCTATCTCATCATACCAATATCTTTTTTCTTTTGACATTCCATGATCCTTAAGGAATCTCATCCTCTCTGCCAGTTTTTCATCATCAGTCAAGCAAATGCCTCCTTCGCCTGTTGTTATTATCTTATTGCCGTAAAAAGAAAAACACCCTATATGCCCTATAGACCCTACTTTCTTGCCCTTGTATTCAGCTCCATGTGCCTCTGCAGCATCTTCAATAACCTTTATCTCCCTTCCATCAGCAAGTTCCATTATTGGGTCCATATCACAGGGATGGCCATAAAGATGCACAGGGATTATTGCTTTTGTTTTTTTAGTTAGTTTATCTTTTATCTTTTCAGTATCTATGCACCATGTTTCCTTATCAATATCTGCCATAACTGGCTTTGCGCCTGTATAAGCAACAGCATTTGCAGTAGCCACAAATGTCAGGTCAGGTATTATGACCTCATCACCCTTTCCGATGCCCAATGCAGCCAAAGCCAGATGCAAAGCGACAGTGCCATTGGAAACAGCAACACCATGTTTAGAATTACAGTATTTGCTGAATCCTCCTTCAAAAAGATTGACATACTTGCCCATAGAAGATATCCAACCTGACTTGACGCAGTCAGTAACATACTCTAATTCTTTTTCTCCCAAAAAAGGTTCAGCTACAGGTATCATTTTCAAAGATTAATCGATTCTTGTTTATAAATCTTTCACAAGCCGTGAAATAATATCTTTTCCCTAGATTCATTCCACGCAAAAAGATTCCTTTTACTTTTGATATTATTCACAAATTTTTTTTCTTTTTTAGTTATATAAAAATCAATTATTGCATCTGCCAGTTTTTTTGAATCCTTGGGAGGTATAAGTATCCCTGTTTCATTATTTCTTACAAAATCAGGCAGGCCGCCGACATTGGTGGTTATAACTGGTTTGTTAAAACCGAAAGAGGTCTGTAATATTGCACTCTGGGTTGCAGAAGTATAAGGCAGGACTAATACATCTGCGCACGATATGTAAAGAGGGACCTCTTCATCAGGAAGATATTTATCAACTATCCTTATATTGCCGGACAAATTATTTTTTTCTATCTGATGGAGATATTTGTCCTTGTCCCCCCAGAACTCACCTGCAATAAGCAAAGTCAGGTTTATTTTCTTTAGGACAAAAGGCATAGCATCAATCAAGTACATTAAACCTTTATAAGGCCTTACAAAACCAAAGAATAGAATAACCCTACCGTTTAATCCGATTCTTTTCTTTGCTTCTTCCTTGGAGATTCCTGCTTCTGAAAAAAAATTGTCGTACGTTGGTTCAACAAACACTTTTACCTTTGCATTAGGCACCATATGTTTAAGGTTTTTTAAATCGATGGAAGCTAGAACAACAAAATAATCTGCTCGCTTAAAAATCAATTTTGTCAAAAAATTGTCAAAAAACCTTTTTTCATGCTGTAAAACATTATGGCATAAAATGCAAATTTTAATATTCGAAAAAAGGTTAAGGAGCAAAAGCAAAGTAAAAGAAAACGGAGCTAAAAATATAGTCCACCAGAGGAGTATAACAATATCCGGATTTATTTTCCTTATCCTAAAAAAAACACTCAACCAGTTAAAAGGGTTTATTGAATCGATTATATGCTCAACTTTTATGTCAAACTTCCTTTTTTCTTCGTATTTCTGTGCCTTTCCAGGAAACAATATTTTTGGATATAGTCTTTTGAAAGATATTGAAGTAACATCATGATTCTTAGAAAGATTTGAACAAAGCATGGTATTGGAATGTGCAATTCCTCCCCTAAAAGGATATATTGGGCCTACAACAACTACTTTTTTTCTATCCATTGAACTCCTTTCTTGCTTTCTCAAGCTGATCTAATGAGCCTATATCTATCCATCTCTTTTGAGTTATATAGCAATAAACATCTTCATTTTTATGCAGCCATTCCAGAAAATTCCCTGCCTTGTCGCTATTCTTATACTTATGAACATAGTTTTGCAGCATCGGCAAAACATAAGAGGGATAAAAATATATTCCTGTTGAAGCTAAAGTTGATTTTGGCTCAGATGGTTTTTCCTCAAAATCTAACATCTTGTTGTTTTTATCAACTTCAACGATCCCATACTGCTTTACGAGCTCCCTATCTGCTACATCGTACAAGACAACAGCGCTTTTACCAGTAGGTTTTAGCCCATCCAAAAATTCCTTAAGTGAGAACTCAAAAAGATTATCTCCTGCTACAAGCAAAATATCATCTTTAATATTCTCCTTTTCTATTGCAAAATTAACATCGCCCAATGAGCCTAATCTGTCTTCATTTGAAGTAGTATTGTCATTAAGTATCTTTATTTTTTTAGTTGAATTGAATCCGCTCAGCCAATTCTCAAAAACATCATAGAACTTAGCATTTGTAACAATAAATATTTCATCAACCCCATCAATCTCTTCTATTTTCCTTATCAAATGTTCAACTATCGGTTTGCCTCCTACCCCTAAAAGGGGCTTTGGATTGTCTTGGGTCAATGGATAAAGGCGCGTTGCATACCCTGCCGCAAGAATTATTGCCTTGATCTTAAATCACCTGCCGACGCCCACATAATTAAACCCCGATTTTTTCATTTCACTGGGCTCGTAAATATTCCTTCCATCTATTATATTTGGCTGTTTGAGCATTTTTTTCATTTTTTCTTTATCTAATTCCCTAAACTCATCCCACTCAGTGACTATAACTAAAGCATCACAGCCTATAAGCGCATCAAATGAATCCTCCCCATATTCTACATTTTTCAGAATTTTTTTTGCTTCGTTCATTGCAACTGGATCAAACACACGTATCTTGGCGCCTTCTTTCTGAAGTTCACTTATTATTGTAACAGAAGGAGCTTCCCTTATATCATCTGTATTTGGCTTGAATGACAATCCCCATATTGCTATTTTTTTATTGTTCAGATTCCCTAATAGTTTTTTTATTTTGGATATTATTGACAATTTCTGGGCTTCATTTACAGACTCAACAGCATCTAATACAGATGTGCTGCATTTGTTCTCCTTCATTGTCTCTATCAAAGCCCTTGCGTCTTTCGGAAAACAGCTTCCGCCATAGCCAACACCTGCCTGCAGGAATCTCACGCCTATCCTGGAATCTAAACCCATTCCTTTTGCAACTGATTTAATGTCTGCTCCAACCTTTTCAGCCAGATGAGACAGCTCATTGATAAATGATATCTTAGTAGTTAAAAATGCATTTGAAGCGTATTTTATCAGCTCTGCGCTTTTTATATCTGTGAAGATTATCGGCTTATCTGTCCTCTCCAATGGCTTGTAAAGTGAAGTCATAACTTTCTTAGCCTTATCTGAGTCAACACCTATAACAACCCTATCAGGATTAAAGAAATCCTTTATAGCCTTTCCTTCCCTAAGGAACTCAGGATTTGAGACAACATCAAAATCAATCTTTTTTTCCTGATTTTCAGATATTATCTCTTTTACCCTGTCTGCTGTTCCGACAGGAACAGTGCTTTTATCCACTATCACCTTATAAGAATTGATATATTTTCCGATATCTTTTGCAACATTCTCAACATAACTCAAATCTGCCCTGTTATCTTCTTTCTGGGGGGTCCCTACTGCTATAAAGACCACATCAGACTTCTGGATAGCCTCCCCTACAGATATAGTAAAAAAAAGTCTCTTTTCCTTAACATTCCTATCGACCAACTCTTTTAACCCCGGCTCATATATAGGGATTATCCCCTTATTCAAGTTATCTATCTTAACTGAATCTACATCTACGCACATGACCTCATTGCCTAGATTAGCAAGGCAAGTGCCTACTGTAAGCCCTACATACCCTGTACCTATCACAGCTATTTTCATAAAAACACCTTAGATAGAGAGAATAATCCCTTTATTTAAAAAGATTATGAAAGATAGTAAATGTAGAAGTATTTGTAGTACTAGAATAGTAAGAGCTTTTCGAAAATCTCTTAGCATAAAGCCAATTTAGTCAAATTTACGATCAAAGTATTCTTTAAGAACATCGATTTTCTTATCGCCAATAAAGTAGCCTTTTGTTGCAATTGATTTCAAGAACAAGTTATAATCTAAAAACCTTTTATAGTTTTCTTTTGATCGGGATAAAAATAGTTTATACGCCCATCCATTCTTCCAGTATCTGCTGATGCTATGCTTAATTCCTAGTTCATTATGTAATCTTGATAACTGTTTGATTATCTTAAGATTCATTAAATCTGCAGATAGTTTTCCATCTTTAGAAATAGAGCCCTCATTCTCCCAAAAAGCCCTTAATATGATTGTCTTAAATTTATTATTATTCAAAATTATAGAAGGGATAAAACACATCTTATCCGAAGTTGAGAATGACTTAAAATACTTCATCAAATCAGCGTATATCTGTTTTGACAGATATTTAACCCTATAATAAGTCCTGCAGTCCTCAAATGAAGAAGGATTAACATTATAGGCTTTACCCATATCCACCATAAATTGATTTATAAGTTCTTTTGAACTATTAACATACATTATTGAATAATGGTAGTTATTTACATAAACAGCACCGTCAAATAATAGATTGCTGATAATCCTCACTTTCTCTTCATTCAATCCTTTTTTTATCTTGATTTTCTTAATTACGCCTTTTACCTTTAAATGATATCTCTCTTCGCCTTGTTTAGACATCCCTATATGTTTACAAGCTCTTTTAATTGTTGAATAAGATATAGATAATTTTTTAGAAATTTCTCTAAGTGAAAAACCATTAGTTCTTAATTTTCTTATTTTTTGATTAATCATAATATATTATAGGTTGGATTAATCTCCTAAAAATAGAAAATAGTAGTAATTATTTATCTACTTTTCTAAAAAATCCTAAGATAAAAACAAGGTCATAAAAAAGGGCGACAGCTTTCCTGGTTTCCCGCGCAATGCAGTACACCCAGGAACGGAGGCTTGCTTAACTTCCGAGTTCGAAATTCCCATCCTAACCGACTAGATTAGGAATATGGGATCGGGTGGAACCAAGCCCCTATGACCGTCTATTATTTGAGAAGTAGAATTCTATTTAAAAGCTTTACTGTTCATTCAGTAGTTAGGCATGTACTGAAGTGAGCGGTGATTTCTAAGCAAACTTATTAAATTGGCGTTTATTACTACTACCTATGCCCCCAATTAAAGATAAAAGTTGGTTATTCGAAGACAAAGTAGAGAGGGTGATTAAAAAGTACCTCTCTAAAGAGTTAGATTATGTAAAAGAGCCAATACTCCCATGTGGCAAACCTGATTTTGCAATTTCATATGATGGGAAATTCTTTTTGCTGATTGACGCAACAAAAACTAAAAAACGATGCCTTAA
>Ga0180007_10000608_pt1 | contig 57049 bp, 50 predicted proteins | sample MM_PC_MetaG_FD_121122 | JGI IMG/M metagenome (GOLD analysis project Ga0180007, IMG submission 121122) | Groundwater microbial communities from the Aspo Hard Rock Laboratory (HRL) deep subsurface site, Sweden - MM_PC_MetaG | ecosystem: Environmental > Aquatic > Deep subsurface > Groundwater...
CAAGATCTTCTACGAGCAGATCTTTCAGCGCGCCACCAAGACCTTCCACCACGCCGAGCCTTTCTATTTCTATCTCGTGGCCTTTCCGCCCTGCTTTCTGCCCTGGACCCTGGCGCTCTTGGCCCTGCCGGTGCGGCGGCTGTTCGCCGGGGACTTCTGGCGCGGACTGTTCGCCGGGCGCAGGGACTCCTCGCCCCTGGGCGACGCCAAGGCCTGGCTGTGGATATCGTTTCTTAGCGGGCTGGTCCTGCTGTCGATTTTAAGCGGCAAGGTGGTGGTCTACATTCTGCCGCAGCTTGCGCCCCTGGCCCTGCTGCTGGCCCTGGCGCTGCTCGATGACGCCGCGCCCCGGCCCTGGCAGCGGCTCTGGACGGCCTCGGGCCTGCTGTTTCTGACCCTGGCCGCCGTGACCACCCAGGCCGAGCGCTTCATGCCCGTGCCGTTGTCCTTGCCGGGCCTCTGGGCCGTGGCTGCGGGCTTCGCCGCCTGCGGCCTGGGCCTACTCCTGTTGCGCAGACAAGACGCCCGGCGCGTGCTCCCGGCCCTGGCCGTTTTGACCGCCCTGTGGGTACAGCCCGCCTGCCAGAGCCTGGCCCCGGCCCTGGACGCCATCATGAGCCCCAAGCCCCAGGCCGACGTGCTGAAGGCCTACGCAGCCAAGGGCTACCTGCCCGTGGCCCACGACATTTACCAGGGCATCTACTCGTACTATCTCGGGGGAGTGGTGCGCGAGACCGCAGGCTTCAACGTTCTGGACCAGCTGGTGGCCGAGCAGGACGTGGTGCTGGCCATCAAGAAGAAGCACTGGGCCACCTGGACCACCAGACCTAAGAACCAAGCCATCGTGCTGGAGCAGTGGCTGGCCGGGCAGCCTTACTACGTCATCGTGAGCCGCAAGGGCGGGGCTGAGAACGGAGCCGTGGCCAGCACCGTGGACGGGACTGCGCCAGCCGTGCAAAATTTGCCCCCTTCGCCCTAGGCTCAATCTTTGCAGACCGCCCTTAACCCATGGCCGCTGATGGCCGATGGGACATTTGTGGCGAAACGCTGTCAGGGCCGGATTGTCCCGGCTTGTGCCCCGTCGCCGCAACGCCGACGCCGGGAGCCCGTGTGCGAAAGCTCTGCCTCACCGCCCTGTACTGCCTGCTCGCGCTCTGCCTGTGCGGATGCTCGGTCCTGCCCATTCTTGCGGTGGGCGACGTGCTTTCCGTGGCCGAGGCCGGTAAAACAGGCTTCGACATGGCCGCAGGCATCAACTCCCGCCAGAGCCTGAGCCAGGACACCAGCGACGACGCCCAGGCCGAGGCCCGACTGCGCGCCCGGCTGCACGCCCAGGGCGGACTGCTGGCCCAGGCCACGCCCCACGTCACCCAGGGCCACGGCTACGTGGTCGGCACCTATTCCAACCCCAAGGACCTGGAGCGCGCGCGCCTGGCCACCAGTGGCGTCAAGGGCGTGCACAAGATGACGCTGTGCCTGTTCCGGGCCGGTTCGGGCAGGCACTACGTCACCGATGGCGAGCTGCGCGACAACATTCTGCGCATGTCCGGCATCCGCACCCGCGAGGTGCGCGTGCAGGTGGTGGAGGGCAACGCCGTGCTCCTGGGCGTCGTGCGCTCAAACGCCGAACGCCAGCGCCTGGACGACAGCGCCCACGACGCCGGAGCCTCCAGCGTGCGCAACTACGTCCTGCTCAAGACCCCAGGCTAGCAAGGCCCCACGAACCCTCACCGCTCTGATTCTCACGCCCGCACGCAGCCCGATTCATCGCATCAGGCCAACGCCTGGGGCCAACACCCTTTGTCGACACCCTCGTCCGACACCTCGACCAAGCGGCCTCGCGCCCGATCAAACGGTCACGGCCATGCTCGGCATCAGCCGCAACGCGCCACGCGGCTTGCGAACACGCCAGTGCAAAAAAGGCGGCCAGGGAAACCCCGGCCGCCTTGATGGCTTGTAGTCGCGCTTGAGCTAGACGTGGACGGGAGCCTCGCGCTCTTCCTCGGCGGCGTTGGCCTTGCGGGCCTTGTACATGCTGCCCATGATGATCACCGCGCCAAAGGTCAGGGCGGCGCACATGATCAGGAAGCTGGCCTTGTCCATGAGGGCCACGGTGCCCGGATCGACGTCCATGAGCCCGAGCTCGGCCAGGTACTTTGGCACGGCCAGGCCGCGGCTCACCGCGACGATGAGCATGATGGAGCCCATGACAAACTTGATCAGGGACTCCTTGACCAGGGTGGTGCCGATGGCGCCGAGCTGCACGCCCAGGAGCGAACCGGCCAGGATGATCGCGGTGAGGCGGATGTCGACCATGCCGTGCATGGCCCAGTTGACGGTGCCGCCAAGGCCCATGACAAAGGCGATGACCAGCTCCGTGGCCGAGGCCACCAGGCCGCTGGCGCCGATGATGTAGATCATGCCGGGCACGCCCACGAAACCGCCCACGGCGATGGTGGCGGCCAGCATGCCGGTGGCGAAGCCCACCGGGATGGTGAACCACATGGAGATGCGCACGCCAGCGGTCTTGAAGGTCATCATGGGCCAGATCTCAAGCTTCTGCAGGCGCTGGGCCAGAGTCGCGCCAGCCTTGGCCTTGCCGCCCTTGTCGGCGGTCATGGCGTCGTAGAACACGTAGCCGCCGACCAGGACCAGCACGGCCACGAAGGACAGGCTCACGTACAGGTTGGAGCCGGACTGGCCCCACCTGTCCAGGATCATGCGCTGCAGCTTGATGCCGAACTGCACGCCCACACCGGCGCTGACGGCCATGACCAGGCCGAGCTTGATGTCCACCTGGCCGTAACGGAAGCGCTTGATGGCGCCCACCAGGGCCTTGGGGAACTTGTGGCACATGTTGCTGGCCACGGCCACGGTGCCGGGCACGCCCAGGCTCATCATGCCCGGGGTGAGCACGAAGGCTCCGCCCGAACCGATGAAGCCGCTGACCAGGCCGCCGATGAAGCCGACGATGAACAGGAAGATGATTGAGGACGTGGTCAGGTCAATAAATCTCAGAGTATCGAGTGCGACATCCATTGCTCTCTCCTTTCAGCTTGCGCGCGGTCTAGGCGCTCAGGGTGGCGCGCACTTCGGGGCGCTTGGTCACGGCGGGCCGCACGGTCTTGGCCGGCTGCTTGGCGTTGACGCCGAGCGCGGTCCACATGTTGGAAGCGAAGCTCCCGTGCACGTAGGAGACCAGGAACACTGTCGCGATGGGCATGGCGGCGTAGAAACCGCCGCGCGAGAACATCTCGGTGATGGGGCTGGCGAACTGGAAAATTGCACCATAGATGGCGGCGCTTGCCGCACCAAAAACAATCGTCCGCGCCAGAGCCTGTTTCTTTGTCATCTCATGAGCCATGTGATCCTCCGTCTGTATGTATTTGACGGCTCCGCCGCCATATTAGGACTTCATTTCAGGCCGCCCGGGGGGCGGGGCATCAGCACTTCAGCGAAAACTCCGGCACGGTGAGCGCCGCGTGGCGCCTCTCGGACTCGGCCCTGCGGGTGATGACGAACTCCACCCGCCTGAGTTCCACGCTCACGGCGTTCAGCACTTCGTCGCGGATGCCCTGGCGCAGCAGATGCGCGCAGGCCACGCCGCGCCGGGCGGCCGCGTCGAGCAGGGGCTGCCCGGCGGCGCGGGCCCGTTCTTCAAAACGCGACCCGCTGCGCGCCGTTTCATCCACGCTTAAGAGCACCAGGTCGAAGCCCAGGCGCTCGGCCAGGTTCACCGCGTAGGCGATCATGGCCTCGGGCACGCCGTCTCCCTCTGCCAGCACCAGGATCTTGCGGTGCTCGGCGTGGAACTCGCCCATGATCTCGCGGGCGATGGACAACTCGCCCACCTCGGCCATGGAGATGGCCTCGCCATAGGTCTCCATGGCCTCGCGCAGTCCTGCTCCGCGCAGGTGCAGGGAGATTCCCGGCTTGCTGCCCAGGGAAAGGCTCTCGCGGACTTTGGACATCGTCTTGCGCATGGTTGCTCCCGGGAAAGGGTGGCTAGGCCTTGAGGCTGGGACGCGGGCGGCTGGTCTTCGTGGCGGAACGCTTGGCGTCGGCAGTGGCTTTGTCCTTGGCGGTCTTGCCCAGGGTGGCAAGGGCCTCCTCTTCCAGGTTGCTCTCGGCAAAAGCGGCGGCGACAAAAGTTGTTTCGATGGTGTCTCGCAGAGTGCTCATGGCGACCCCTCGGGTTAAAGTTGCTGTTGGCCCGCTTCTTTCAAGGTATGTGCCGTGGGCCAATTCACAGATAACATTACGAAATAACAGACGATATCGGGACACACCAAAGGATGGGGCGGCGGGAGAGTGTTGCAGATCGCAACGACGAGGCGGGAAAAATACAGTAATATACTGGAATAATTGACGTACACTTGTGCAACACTCTTTCAGCCCAACTGTTGCCGATTGCAACACATGATGAAAACGGAGCGGACACGGGCCAACAACGGCCTTTGACACAAAGGGAAATGCGGGCGTAAGCAGGGCAGAACTGGCCGCGAACAGCGCCGTCCCACGGCGCGGGAGGACCTCGGATGATTTTTTTTCGCAAACCCGAAGAAGAGCAGGCGCCGACCACCGGCAAGGGCCTGGACGAACTGCGCGGACAGGTGAAGGACGCCGCCCTGCCGGAATCCGTGGCGGCCATCGTGGCCAAGGAGATGGGACGCCTGGACAAGACCGACCCCTCGGTGGCCGAGTACTCCATCGGGCTCAACTACATCGACTGGCTCTCCAGCCTGCCCTGGATCACCGCCACCGAGGACTGCCTGGACTTTGCCCGCGTGGAGCGCATCTTAAGCGACCGCCACTTCGGCCTGGACCACGTCAAGGAGCGCCTGCTGGAGTATCTGGCCGGGCGCACCCTGGCCGCCAGCGCGCCGCCGCATGTCCTGGTGGTGGACGACGAGGAGATCGCCCGGTCGAACCTGGAGCACGTGCTGAAGAAGGAAGGCTACGCCGTGCAGACCGCGGCCAACGGCGTGGAGGCCCTGAAGCTGGTGGGCGCCTGGAGCTTCGACCTCATCGTCACCGACCTCAAGATGGACAAGATGGACGGCATGACGCTTCTAGCCGAGGCCGGGCGGCTGTCGCCCTCGACGCAGATCATCATCGTCACGGGCTACGCCACGGTGAACTCCGCCGTGGAGGCCATGCGCACCGGGGCTGCCCATTACCTGACCAAGCCCATCAGCCTGGACGACCTGCGCGGCACCGTGCGCAGCCTGCTGGGCCAGAAGAAGAAGCTCGCCCCGGCGCGCGGCCCGGTGCTCTGCTTCACCGGCCCTCCGGGCACGGGCAAGACCTCCATCGGCATGGCCATAGCGGAGAGCATGGGCCGCAAGTTCCACCGCATGTCCATGGCCGGAATGCGCGATGAGGCCGAGTTGCGCGGGCACCGGCGTACTTACGTCGGGGCCATGCCGGGCAAGATCATCCAGGCCATCCGCCGCCTGGGGGTGAACAACCCCGTGCTCATGCTCGACGAGATCGACAAGGTCGGCCAGGACTTCCGGGGCGACCCCGGCGCGGTGTTCCTGGAGATCCTCGACCCCGAGCAGAACCGCTCCTTCATCGACCTTTACGTGGACGTGCCCTTCGACCTGTCCCAGGTCATGTTCATCGCCACGGCCAACGACCTCTCGCGCCTGGACGCGCCCCTGCAGGACCGCCTGGAGGTGGTGCACTTCCCCGGCTACACCGAGCCCGAAAAGGTGCAGATCGCGCTCAAGCACATGGTGCCGCGCCAATGCGCCGAGCACGGCCTGACGCACCCCTACCCGACCTTCGCGCCGGAGGCCGTGCGCACCATCATCAGCGACTACACGCGCGAGGCGGGCGTGCGCAACCTGGACCGCGAGATCGGCAGCGTGTGCCGCAAGATGGCGCGCCTGGCCATGAAGGGCAGCCAAGAGCTGGCCACCGTGGGCCAGGGCAGCTACCCGGCGCACGTCGACTCGGCGCTGGTGACCAGCCTTTTGGGCCCGCGCCGCCACACCCATGAGTCCGCCAGGCCCGTGCTGCGCCCCGGCGTGGTCAACGGTCTGGTCTGGAGCGACTCCGGCGGCGAGATAGTGCTCGTGGAGGCCGCCAAGATGCGCGGCACCGGCCAGCTGCTGCTCACCGGGAACCTCGGCGCGGTGCTCAAGGAATCCGCCCAGACCGCGCTCTCGTACATTCGCGGGAATGCCGAGAGCTTCGGGCTGGACCCGGACTTCTTCGCCCGGCAGGACCTGCACATCCACATCCCCGCCGGAGCCATCCCCAAGGACGGACCGTCAGCGGGCGTGACCATCCTCATGTCCCTGCTCTCGCTCTTGACCGGGCGTCCCGCCAGGCCCGGCGTGGCCCTCACCGGCGAGATGTCGCTGGGCGGCGTGCTGCTGCCCGTGGCGGGCATCCGCGAAAAGGTCCTGGCCGCGCTGCGCGGCGGCGTGCACACCGTGGCCCTGCCCATGGGCAACAAGCCCGAGGCCGAGGCCCTGGAGGCCGACATCCGCTCACAGCTGAAGATCGTGCTGGCCACCGAGGCCGGCGAACTGGTGGACGTGGTGCTGGAACCGAAGAGCTAAGAGAAGAGAATAGCCTCCGGCGGCCGGGGGGCATGATGCCCCCCGAACCCCCGCATTGCACAAGCGATAAATGCTTCGAACACATGGAGGCTTATGCACGCCCAGCCAGCAAAGACGCCCCCCAGCCAGGGCTGGAACTTCGACAACACCTACGCCCGGCTGCCAGAGATCTTCCATGTCCGCGTGAACCCGGTCCCGGTGCGCGCGCCCAAGCTGGCGCTGTTCAACCGCCCCCTGGCCGAGGCCCTGGGCCTGGACGCGCAGGCCCTGGCCCCGCAGGATATGGCCGAAGGCGCAGGCGCGGCCGTCTTCTCGGGCAACCAGCTGCCCGAGGGCGCGGAGCCCCTGGCCCAGGCCTACGCCGGGCACCAGTTCGGGCACTTCACCATGCTCGGCGATGGCCGGGCCATCCTGCTCGGCGAGCAGCTCACACCCGCCGGGGAGCGCTTCGACATCCAGCTCAAAGGCGCGGGCCAGACAGCCTTCTCCCGTCTGGGCGACGGCCGCGCGGCCCTGGGCCCCATGCTGCGGGAGTACCTGATCAGCGAGGCCATGCACGCGCTCGGAATCCCCACCACCCGCAGCCTGGCCGTGGTGACCACCGGGGAGAACGTCTACCGCGAGGACGCCCTGCCCGGCGCCGTCCTTACCCGCGTGGCCGCCAGCCACATCCGCGTGGGCACCTTCCAGTACATCGCCTCGCGCGGCGACAAGGAGGCCCTGCGCACCCTGGCCGACTACACCCTGCGGCGGCACTACCCCGAGCTGGCCGGAGCGGAGAATCCCCACCTGGCGCTGCTTCGCGCAGTCATGGAGCGGCAGGCCGCGCTGGTGGCCCAGTGGCTGCACGTGGGCTTCATCCACGGGGTCATGAACACGGACAACATGTCGCTGTGCGGCGAAACCATCGACTACGGCCCGTGCGCTTTCCTCGACACCTACGCGCCGGACACGGTGTTCAGCTCCATCGACCAGACCGGGCGCTACGCCTTTGGCAACCAGCCGCACATGGCGCAGTGGAATCTGGCCCGCCTCGCCGAGACGCTCCTGCCCCTGCTGCACGCAGACGAACACAAGGCCATCGCCCTGGCCGAGGAATGCCTGCTGTCCTTCGCCGAGACCTTCAAGCGCCGCTGGCTCTCCGGCATGCGCGCCAAGCTGGGCCTGTTCACCGAGGAGGACGGCGACCTGGACCTGGTCAAGGGTCTGCTCGACTGCCTGCACGACCTGCACGCCGACTACACCGCCACCTTCCGCGACCTGGCCGCAGCCACCCAGGCCGAGACCCCGGCCTTTGCCAGCGCCGACTGCGCCCACTGGCAGGCCCGCTGGCAAGACCGGCTGAACCGGCAGCCACAGTCCAGGGACGACGCGCGCACGCTGATGCTGAAACACAACCCCGCAGTCATCCCGCGCAATTTCTTTGTGGAGCAGGCGCTCCAGGCCGCGGTGCAAAACGGCGACTACGACCCGCTCACGCGGCTGCTCAAGGCCCTGGAGCAGCCCTTCGAGGACGGGCCCGACCAGGCCGCCTACCGCACCCCGCCACCACCCGTCACGGACTACAAGACCTTCTGCGGGACGTGAGCGAACGCCGAACCGGTGGCGGCAGCTGTTTGGCTGACAAAAACAAACCGGGCTCCGTCGCGTTGACGGAGCCCGGTTTGCTATTGGTGCCGAGGGGGAGATTCTAGCCACTAACGGCTCTAGACAACAGAACTACCTGGAAAAACTCGCACCGTAGGCCATCAACCAGCACAAGGTGGAGAGCTCGAAATGGCACAAGTTAGGGTACACTATTTGACTGAGCGTTTGTCAGGAGACTCCTTCGGCGTAGGGGAGGGCTGTAGCTTCAGCATTAAGGGATATTCTGCTACCAAATCCCACTGCCTACCACGTTTTGTGTATGTCGCAATAGTATACCGCCCAGGCTCTTCAGCAATAAAGCCTCCGATTACAGCGACTGTCCTTGTTCTCCCAGACTTAATAGGATGCTCAGAGTCTTCGCTGAGAATTTCCTTGCCGCCCGGCGCACACACTGTGTGACGCATTGAGAACTTCTTCTCGTTTTTGCTTGAGGCTTCCCAGTCGCCATATACTGTAATTTCAGGTGCCTCAAATGGGAATTTGTCGACAGCACCTCCTCTAATGAGGTCTATTAAGCTTACCATGTTTGTAGCCTTGTCGACTATAACACGGCCGCATAGTGCTCCAGTTATATATAGTGCCATCGTCAAGGCCTCCCTATAGGCTCAGGCGGCAAGGGTCTGCCCATAGCTTAAGGTTTTGTTTTGGAATTACTTGATACGTATTCATGTCGTCGAAGTAGCTCTCACTTTGTGGCGTCTCGCGGAAGTGTATGTCTAGCCAAGTTTTGTGCACGCCATCAACAGCATCTCGTATCGCAGACCGGACATCCGCTGCAATTCTTGCTGAAGAATGTCGTTCAGAAAGCATTTTTACTATGTAAGTATTTAGTGAAACTCGATCGACTTCTGCACCTTCAGACAATTGTCTGTGTAGCGATTTTGGCAGGCGAAGCTGTAGCTTTCCGCTGTGTTCTGAGACAGTTCTTGGCTCTGGTAGTTCTATTCTGTCAGCAGCATATGTTTCGAGGAACAGTTGTAGTGCGGCGGCTGCTTCAGAAATTGCTTCCTCGCGAGTGTCTCCAAATGCCGATAACGTTGGAAATTCAGGGACGCGTGCAATAAAACACTCGTCGCCCTCGGACCATTCGACAATCGTTGAATACTTATTAATGCTCATTGTTGCTTACTCCTTGGTCGTCTGCGCCTCTACCGTGGCCTTCAAGTGGGTGTCATAGAATTCAAGAAGCTGTTCAACTTGAAACTTCTTGGCCTTTCCCTTGAAGTTCTGGAAGTTCATCAGGCTGCTGGCGTGCGCAGGGTGCCGGTAGATGAAATGGCTTCCAGCGCTCCGTAAAAAAACGAACCCAAGCTGGTTGGCTAGCGCACAGAGGTCATCAAAGGAAAGGCTTGCTGGGCCTGTCCTTGCTTTCTCAAGCAGTTTCTCTCGTTTGCTCATGCGCGCCTCGCCTGTTTCGATTGATACTATATGCAGTACCATCCGCTGTGTCAACAATGCTTGCAAACTCGCAGTCAAATAAACACTAAATCTACAAAAATCGTCTACTTCCTGCCTCTTCTCCCCCCTACCCCAGCCCGGCGCGCTTGAGCTTGCGCCAGAGGGACGCGCGGTCGATGCCGAGGATCTCGGCGGCGCGGGACTTGTTGTTGCCGGTGTGTTCGAGCACCCAGAGGATGTGCTGGCGCTCGTTCTCCTCCAGGGTGGGCAGGCTGCCGTGGCGCGAGGTTTTGACGCGCGGGCTGTTCATCTGCAGGTCCGGCGGCAGGTGCCGGGCCTCCACGGTGTCGCCCTCGGCCAGGACCACGGCGCGCTCCATGAGGTTTTCCAGCTCGCGGATGTTGCCGGGAAAGGGGTAGCTGGCCAGGATGTCCAGCACGTCGGGCGAGAGTTCGCGCACCTCGCGGCCCAGGAGTTCGGAGTATTTGAGCAGGAAGTGCCGGGCCAGCAGCGGGATGTCTTCGCGCCGCTCGGCCAGGGCGGGCAGCCGCAGGGTGATGACGTTCAGGCGGTAGTAGAGGTCCAGGCGGAAGGCCCCGGTCTCGGCCTCCACGGCCAGGTCCTTGTTGGTGGCGGCGATGACGCGCACGTCCACCGGGATGTCGGTGGTGCCGCCCACGCGCAGTATCTTGCGCTCCTGGAGCACGCGCAGGAGGCGCACCTGCATGGACGGCGTCATCTCGCCGACCTCGTCCAGGAACAGCGTGCCGCCGCTGGCGGCCTCGAAGAGTCCGGCCTTGCGCTCGCCTGCGCCGGTGTAGGAGCCCTTCTCGTGACCGAAAAGTTCGCTGGCCAAAAGCTCTTCGCTGAAGGCCCCGCAGTTGACGCCGAGGAAGCGCTTGTCCGCGCGCTGGCTGGCGTGGTGGATGGCGCGGGCGGCCAGCTCCTTGCCGGTGCCGGTCTCGCCCAGGAGCAGCACGGTGGAGGCCGTTGGCGCCACCTGGCCGATGGTCTTCAAAAGCGCGGCCATGGACGGGCTCTTGCCCACCAGCATGGGCGGGGCGTCGCGGTCCTTCAGGCGCTGGCGCAGGTCGAGCACCTCGCGGCGCAGGCGGCTGCTCTCCACGGCCTTGGCCGAGAGCGCGCGCACCTCGTCGAGGTTCAGCGGCTTGGCGAGGTAGGAGAAGGCCCCGCGATTCATGGCGGCCACGGCTCCGGGCACGGTGGCGTAGCCGGTCATGACCACCACCTCCAGGCCGGGGTGCAGCTTGCGCGCGCGCTCCATGAGCCCGATGCCGTCGAGTTCGCTCTGCTCGCCCAGGCGCAGGTCGGTCAAAAGAAGATCGTAGCGGGCGCGGTCCAGCTCGGCCAGGGCGGCGCGGGAGTCGCCCACGTGCTCGGCCTCGTAGCCCGCGCGGGTCAGGGCGTGGACGAGATTCTCGCGGGCGATGGGCTCATCGTCCACCACGAGCACGCGGCCCGCGTTCATTCGCCGCACCTGTCGCCGTACTGGTCGACGTTTTCCTCGATCACGGCGGGAACGCTGAGGGGCAGGCGCAGGATGAAGCTGGCGCCCTTGCCCGGCGTGCTCTCCACGGTGATCTCGCCCTGGTGCTGCTCCACGATGCCGAAGACGATGGACAGGCCGAGCCCCGTGCCCTTGCCCACCTCCTTGGTGGTGAAGAAGGGGTCGAAGATGCGCGTCTGGTCCTCCGGGTTGATGCCCAGGCCCGAGTCGGACACGGTGATGATGGCCTGGCCGCGCTCCGCGTCGCGCCGGGCGCTGACCAGGATGCGCCCCGCCGGGTCCTTGATGGCCTGCAGGGCGTTGATGAACAGGTTGATGAAGACCTCCTGCATGCGCTGGGCGTCCATGGGCAGGACAAGCTCCGGCGGCACCTCGCGCACCAGCTCGATCCCGGCGGGCACCTGGCTTGAAACCAGGCGCACGGAGCGTTCCACCACCTCGGAGAGCACCGTGGGCTTGAGTTCGAACTCCTTGGCGCGGGAGAACTCCAAAAGGCCTTTGACGATGTCGCGGGCGCGGGCGACCTCCTGGTCGATGTTGCCGAGCAGCCGGGCGCTGAAGGCCGGGTCGCAGGTGCCGGCCTCCTCCATGAGGATCTGGCAGGAGGTGCTGATGTTGTTCAGCGGATTGTTCAACTGATGCGCCACGCCGCTGGTCAGCACGCCGATGGAGGAGAGCTTCTTCTCGCGCACCAGCTGGTCCTGGCGCTTCAGCAACTCTGCGGTCATGTGGTTGAAGGCCCCGACCACGCGCTCCACCTCATCGTCCGAGCCTGTGGGGGCCAGGAGCGTGAAGCGCCCCTTGGCCACCTCGCGGGTGGCCTCCTCAATCCTGCGCAGGGCCATGATGGTGCGGTGGCCCAGCACGGAGAGAAAGCCGCCGCCCAGGGCCAGGAACACCACCACCGAGAGCAGCAGCTGGCGCTTGAGGGAATGCACGATGGTCAGGATGCGCGCGCGCTCGTGCATGACCAGGCTCTGGGAGAGGTCGACCAGCTGCTTGCCGGAGTCGCGCAAGCGGTCCAGCTCGACCGTGGGCACGGTGGAGCCGTTGCTCTGCTTCACGTAGAGCCATTCGGAATAGGCCTCGTAGGCGGTGAGGGTGCTCTTGAGGGAGGCGTGCTCCTGGGCAAGGCCGAATTCCGCGGCGTTGCCCTCCAGCCGGACCAGGATGTCGCGCGCGTTGGCCGCGTAGGCGCGGCTCTCGTCGTAGTCCTCCTGGTGACCGTAGAGCATGTAGTTCTTCTCGTAGCGGCGGATCTCCAGAATGGTGTTGCCCAGGTCGTCGATGATCTCGACAAAGCCCATCTTGCGCTCGATCTGCGCCAGGGAATGGTAGGAGAAGGTGCCGATGAGCCCCACGGCAAAAACCGAGAGCAGCATCCCGAGCAGGACGCGGCGGCGGATGTTCATGTGCAGGAAGGGCTTGTTCAGCGGCACTGGGGCTCCTCGTTGGGCCGTGGGCAAACGGCAGTCGGGCCCCCCTTGCATATGCCCAAGGCGAAACCACCGTCAACAGCCTGGACGGGAAGAATGCAGGAATCATGGTGTGCTGGCAGGCCCGGGCGAGCCTGGCGAGCCAGACCGAGACGGTCTACGGGGCGCCGATGGCCCCCTCCACGATGCGCAGGACCTCCTGCGGGTCAAAGGGCTTGCGCACCGTGCCCACGGCCTTGCGGATGGCCAGGTGGATGCCCGGCAGGCCGCTGATGACGATGACCGGCAGGTCGCGGAACTCCGGGATGCGCGAGAACCTGCGGAAGAACTTCGGGCCCCACTCGTGGGGCATCTCCAGGTCCAGGGTGACGAGATCCGGGAACTCGCTCACCAAGACCTCCATGGCCACGTCGCCGTCCGAGGCGGAGCAGGTGTCGTAGCCGTGCTCCTCGAGCACGGTCACCAGGTAATCCACGATGTCCGGGTCGTCGTCCACCACCATGATCTTCTTGGGCGCGCCCTCCGGCCGCACCGGGCGTCCCTGGGTGGTCTGGGCCAGGCGCTGGCGGAAGATGCGCCGGGCCATCTTCTTGCGCAGCACCGGCTCGGCATGGGTCTCCTCGTCCGGCCAGGATTCGGGCTTGCCCTCGGTCTGCTTCTGCAGGGGCTTCAGGGCCTTGAGCTTCTCGGCCTCCTTGCGGGCGATGCAATTCTGGCCGTCGTTCAAGATGTCGCGCACGGTGACGGAGTCGAGCTTTTCGAGCATGGCCTGATCGGCGGCGATCCAGATGGTGCGCGTAAGGCAGTGCACCGAGCGCGGGCAGGCCAGGCGGTTGTTGGAGCAGGCCAGCACGGCCGAGTCGCCCTCAAGGGCGCGCACCACATCGCCCACGGTGATCTTCTCCGGGGGCAGGGACAACAGGTGGCCGCCCTCGCGTCCACGCACGCTGCGGATGAACCCGGCTCGCTGGAGTTCTCCCACCAGGCGCTCCAGATATTTGACCGAGACATCCTGCCGAAGCGAGGTCTCGGCCATGGACACCGGCCCCTTCTCCTCGTGCTGGGCGATGTCCAGCACCAGCCGCATCCCGTATCTTCCCTTGGTGGTCAGTCGCATGAGCGCCTCCTTGAACCCTTTCCGCCTGCCTCCCCGGCCCCGCCCGGGGCCAGGCCGCCTGAAGCCGAATATCAGCAGACTCGGAACATGTCATATACAATGCATCAGTCCCTTGCAAGTCACACCGCTCATGTATGGTTAAACATAGTAAACATACTTTGACCGTATGTAAACAATAATTTCGGAAAAGTACTTCCCACATATTGAAAAATGTGGCACCATTGCATGTAGCTACATAAGGGGGGACCCCTTCTTTTATTCCAGCTTGTTTCTGTAGTGTATTAACATGGCGAGTTTTTGAGGTATTCCTAGCGGAGCACTCTGCGGTCAATACGTAGCGCACGCTTAAGCGCGTGCGGGGGAGGGCGACATGCATCCACCAGCCTTGTGGAATTGGGAGCCGGGACAACGGGTCATACTCTCTTCGTTAAAATGCCCGGAGGCTTGCGCCTGGGTCGAAGAGCCGTACGCCTCGCCCGACGGGGAGAGTCTGGCCATGCTGGCCAATCTGGGCGAGGACGGCTTCACCGCCCTGGTCAACGGCGAACAGTGGGCGAACAACTTTGAAAAGGCCTGGTACCCGCGCTTCAGCCCGGACGGACGGCTCACGGCCATCGTCCAGCAGGACGGCATGTGGACCCTGGCAGTGGACGGGGAGGCCTGGGAGGAAAGCTTCGACTACCTCTGGGGCACCATGTTCTCCGCCGAGGGCGACGTCATCGCGGCCTGCATCCAGAGCGGCGGCGAGTACGGCCTGTGCCTCGACGGCGCCCCCTGGGAGACCCTGTACGAGAACGCCAACCAGCCCACGCTCTCTGCCGACGGCAAGTCCTCGGCGGCGGTGGTGCAACTCGAATCGCTCAAGCCCGCCGACCTTGAGGGCTTTGCTGCGGGCGTGTTCGGCGTGGCCGTCAACGGCGCGACCTGGGGCACCAACTACATGAACGTCTGGACCCCGACATTCGACCCGGCGGGCAAGCGCGTGGCCGCCCAGGTGCGCACCACCCTGTACGACTACTCCATCGTGGTCGACGGCCAGAAGTGGGCCAGCGACTACGGCTGCGTCTGGGAGCCGCGCTTCAATCCGGCCACCGGATCCGTGGTGGCCCCGGTGCGCGTGGCCGGGTCCTGGGGCCTTGCCCAGGACGACCAGATCATCTGGGGGCCCAAGTTTGCCCAGTGCTGGCACCAGGTCATCAGCCAGGACGGCAAGAACATCGCCGCCATCGTGGCCCCGCAGTTCGGATCCTTCACCGTGGCGGTGAACGCCAAGCCGTGGAGCATCACCATGCCGGTGGTCACGGACCTGGTCATCGCCCGCCAGGGCGAGGTCGTTGCCGCCCTGGGCAACAACGACAACCGCGACTGGCGAATCATGGTCGACGGCAAGTTCTGGGACGGCACCTGGGACATGGCCTGGGCGCCGGTCATCAGCCCCAGCGGCGGCCATGTGGCCGTGAAGGTGGAAAAGGCCGGGCGCCAGACCCTGGTGGTCGACGGCCGGGTCTACCCGCGCGAGTTCACCAAGGTTTTTGAGCCCACCTTCAGCCCCGACGGCACCAAGCTGCTCATCCGGGCCTTGGACAAGGACGCCTTCCTGCGCATCGTCGCAGAGGTAGGCCGCGCCTAGGCGCGGGTAAGGAGGACGACCATGAATGCGGCATACGAATTCGTCACCGGCCCCCTGGCCTGGTTCGCCTGGGGGGTTTTTCTCCTGGGTTCGGCCTATCGGCTTTACTCCATGTATCAACTGGCCAAACTGAAGGACGCCTCGTCCATCGCCTTCATGGACCTGGGCTTCTCGCTCCGGTCCATCGTCAACTGGCTCATCCCCTTCAACGCCCTGGGCTGGCGCAAGAGTCCGGTCATGACCGTGACCACCTTCGCCTTCCACATCTGCATCATCGCGGTTCCCGTGTTCCTCGTGGCCCACGTGGCCCTGTGGACAGAGTTCTTCGGGGTGAGCTACGTCACCCTGCCCGACAACGTGGCCGACATCATGACCCTGGTCGTGCTGGCCGCCTGCCTCGTGTTCGCGGGCCGCAGGCTGACCCAGAAGGAAGTGGCCTACATCACCACCGGCAAGGACTGGCTGGCGCTTGTGATCGTCACCCTGCCCTTTTTGACCGGCTTTATGGCCTACCATCAGGTGTTCGACTACCAGGTCATGATCATCGCCCACATCGTGGCCGGAGAGATCATGCTCGCCGCCATTCCCTTCACCCGCCTCTCGCACGTGGTCTTCGCCGTCTTCACCCGCGCCTACATCGGCTCGGAGTTCGGCGGCGTGCGTCACGCGAGAGACTGGTAAAGCCCCAAGGAGGAACCACACATGGGCATCCAGGACAGACTCATTGAGGACGTGGGACTCCGGCGCGGGGTCTCGCGGCTCACCCCGGAGAAGATAGAGAAAACCGTCAACGCCGTGCTCAAGGGCGAAACCGGCGCGCGGCTCAAGGCCTATGCAGAGACCTGCATGCGCTGCGGCCTGTGCGCCGAGGCCTGCCACTTCGCAGGCTCGCACCCGGACGACCCGAGCTACACCCCGGCGGGCAAGGTGCACCAGACCATGAGCGTGCTGCTTGACAAGAAGGGCCGGGTGGACCCGGACTTCGTGTACGGCATGGCCCAGCTGGCCTACACCGAATGCAACCTTTGCCGCCGCTGCGTGCACCTCTGCCCCATCGGCATCGACACCGCCTACATCATGAGCACGGTGCGGCGCATCTGCCACAAGCTCGGCTGCACCCCGCAGTACATGCAGGACACCGCGCACAGCCACGCCTCCACCTTCAACCAGATGTGGGTCAAGGACGACGAGTGGACCGACTCGCTGATGTGGCAGGAGGACGAGGCCAGGGAAGAGTTCCCCGGCCTGCGCATCCCGCTGGATAAGGAAGGGGCGGACATCTACTACTCGGTCATCGCGCCCGAGCCCAAGTTCCGCACCCAGCTCATCTACCAGGCTGCGGCCATCATGCACGCGGCCGGGGCCGATTGGACCATGCCTGCCCAGACCGGCTGGGACAACTCCGACATGTGCATGTTCTCCGGCGACTTCGAGATGATGGGCCGGCTCAAGCGCCAGCACTTCGAGAGCGCCCAGAAGCTCAAGGTCAAGCGCATCGTCATGGGCGAGTGCGGGCACGCCTTCCGCTCCGTGTACGACGTGGGCAACCGCTGGCTGGCCTGGCGCCACCACCCGATTCCGGTTATCCACGCCGTGGAATTCTACTGGGAGCTCATCCAGGAAGGCAAGATCAAGCTGGCCAAGAAGTACCCCGGGCCGGTGACCATCCAGGACCCCTGCAACATCGTGCGCGGACGCGGCCTGCAAGAGAAGCTGCGCGAGGTGACGAAGTTCTTGATCGACGGAGACATCATCGAGATGCACCCCAACCGCGAGCACAACTACTGCTGCGCGGCCGGCGGCGGCGTCATCAACTGCGGTCCTCCGTTCAAGAACGTGCGCGTGGACGGCAACCTCGTCAAGGCCGAGCAGCTCAAGGCCACCGGGGTCAAGACCGTCATCACCCCGTGCCACAACTGCCACGGCGGCCTGCATGACATCATCCATCACCACAAGCTGGGCATGGAACTCAAGTTCCTGAGTGACATCATCTACGAATGCATGGAAAAGCCCGAGGTCTAGGAGGACGCCATGAAGCGCATACTGCCCCTTCTCATCCTGGCCGCCCTGACCTTCATCACGGTCCCGTCGATCATGGCCCAGGACGCCATCACCAAACTGGCCCCAGAGGCCTTTGGCAAACTGACGCGGCCTGCAGCCGTGTTCAACCACGACAAGCACAACGAAAAGGCCAAGCTCGAAGAGTGCGTGGCTTGCCACCACGGCGGGGCCGACGGCAAGCAGGACAAGAGCGCCTCCACCGAGGGCACGCCCTGCGCCGAATGCCACAAGGTGAAGCCCGCCGGGAAGGCCACGAGCCTCCAGCGCGCCTACCACAAGCAGTGCATCGACTGCCACCGGGCCAAGGGCAAGGGCCCCGTGGCCTGCGGCCAGTGCCACAAGCGCTGAGAATCCGCTCCCGACTGACCGTCAGCGGGGCCGCCTTCGGGCCCCCTGGCGGGATCAGCAGGCATTTGCTGACAGACCGCCCAAGCCCCATGGAGTGAGCCATGCGCCAGCTGTGGAACGCCATCCAGGGAAGCCTCATCTCGAAGCTCATCGTGGCTGCGGGGACTTCTCTCGTGGTGTGCGTGTCCGCCCTCTCCTACATGGCCATCAGCCACCAGGAAGACGTGCTCATGAACTACGTGGTGTCCGAGGCCGACCGCCTGGGCAACACCATCAAGCTCGGCACCCGCTACGCCATGATGCTCAACTCCCGCGAGGACATCAACCAGATCATCTCCAACGTCGGCAAGCAGGAAGGCATCCAGGCCATCCGCGTGTACAACAAGGAAGGCCAGATCAAGTTCTCCAACATCTCGCGGGAGGTGGACTCGGTCACGGACATCAAGAGCCAGGCCTGCTACGTCTGCCACCGCTCCAATCCCCCGGTGCCAGACGTGCCGCTGGAGGCGCGCACGCGCATCTTCGAGGGGCCTGGCGGCCAGCGCATGCTCGGCATCATAAGCCCCATCCACAACGAGCCCGGCTGCTCCGAGAACTGCCACTTCCACCCGGCGGACAAGAAGGTCCTGGGCGCCATCGACGTGGTGCTCTCCCTGGACTCCACGGACAAGGAGATCAGCTCCTCCAAGACGCGCATCATTTTCTTCACCGCCATCGGGCTTCTGGCCCTTGGCCTGTCCATCTTCCTGTTCATGATGCGCTTCGTCATCCGGCCCATCCGCAAGCTCATCCGGGGCGCCAAGCGCATCGCCGAGGGCGGCCAGTGCGCGGGCATCGACATCTCCCAGCGCGACGAGATGGGCACCCTGGTCACGGCCATCGAGCGCATGGGCAAGAGCATCAGCGAGAAGCAGATCGAGCTCAACCGCCAGCGCGACGAGTACCAGTCGCTGTTCTCGCAGGTGCCCTGCATCATCACCGTGCAGGACAAGAATTTCCGTCTGCTGCGCTACAACCAGGAGTTCCGGGAGAAGTTCCGCCCGCGTCCCGGCGACTTCTGCTACCACGCCTACAAGGGCAGAAGCGAAAAGTGCCCCAACTGCCCGGTGGAGCTGACCTTCAAGACCGGCAAGAGCCATTGCAGCGAGGAGACCGGGTTTGACGCCGACGGCACCGTGCGGCACTGGATGGTGACCACCGCACCCATCACCAACAGCGACGGTGAGATCGTCTCGGCCATGGAGATGTGCCTGGACATCACCAGCCGCAAGCAGCTCGAAGAGGAACTGGAAAGAAGCGAGCACAAGTACCAGGCCATCTTCCGCAACATCCCCAACCCCGTGTTCGTGCTCGACGCCGCGACCCTGCGCATCCTGGACTGCAACGAGTCCGTGCCCGTGGTCTACGGGTTCGAACCCTTCGAGATCATTGGCCGCTCCTTCCAGGACCTGTACCCCGAAGAGGACCGCGAACGCTTCAGGAAGCGCCTGACCCAAACCGACCTGCACGACCGCTCCGTGCACATGACCAAGGACGGGCGCAGGCTGTTCGTCACGGTGCGCTTGTCGCCCTCCGAATTTTCCGGCCAGAAGGTGCTGCTCGTCACCACCAGCGACATGACCAAACGCCTGGAGACCGAGCAGCAGCTCATCCAGGCCTCCAAGATGGCCACCCTGGGCGAGATGGCCACGGGCATGGCGCATGAGCTGAACCAGCCCCTGTCGGTGATCAAGACCGCGGCCAGCTTCATCGTGCGCAAGATCACCCGCCAGGAATGCCTGGACCCGGATATTTTGTCCGAGATGGCCAAGGAGATCGACGCCCATGTTGACCGCGCCTCCAAGATCATCAACCACCTGCGGGAGTTCGGCCGCAAGCCGGAGATGAAGCTTGAGCCCGTGGACGCCGGGGCCATCCTTGCGCGCGCGCTGGACATCTTCAGCCAGCAGCTCAAGCTGCGCGAGATCGAGGTCTCCCTGCACGTGGACCCGGACCTGCCGCAGGTGCTGGCCGATGCCGGACGCCTGGAACAGGTCTTCATCAACATGCTCATCAACGCCCGCGACGCCATCGAGGAGAAGTGGGCCGCAGCCGAGAAGCCCGCCGGAGTCAAGCGCATCGTGCTTTCCGCCAGCGAAAGCGGCCAGTTCGTGGCCGTGACCATCGCCGACACGGGCTGCGGCATCCCCCCGGGCGTGCTGGAGAAGATCTTCCAGCCCTTCTTCACCACCAAGAAGGTGGGCAAGGGCACAGGCCTTGGCCTGTCCATCAGCTACGGCATCGTCAAGGACTGCGGCGGCGACATCCTCGCCTGCTCCGTCCCCGGCGAGGGCACGCGCTTCGTCATCACGCTGCCGGTGGCCAAGGCCGAGAAGGAGGGGTAGACATGAGCGCAGGCACGGACCAGAACGACCGGCAGCACATCCTGCTGGTGGATGACGAGGACGGCATCCGCAAGGTGCTGGGCCTGACCCTGGCCGACCGGGGCTTTGTGGTGCACAGCGCCGAGAACGCCGAAAAGGGCCTGGCCCTGTTCCGGGAGCTGCATCCGCCCATCGTGCTCACGGACATCAAGATGCCCGGCATGGACGGCCTGGAGCTCTTGCGCGTCATCAAGGCCGAGGCCGACGGCTCCACAGGGCCGGACGTGGAGGTCATCCTCATCACCGGCCACGGCGACATCGACCTGGCCATCCAGGGCATCAAGCTCGACGCCACGGACTTCGTCACCAAGCCCATCAGCGACGACGCCCTGGAGATCGCGCTGAAGCGCGCCAACGAGCGCCTGAGCCTGCGCCGGGCCATCCGCGAGCACACCCAGGAGCTGGAGCGGCTGGTGGAGGAGAAGACCCGCCAGTTGCTTGCCGCAGAGCGCCTGGCCGCAGTGGGCCAGACCGTGGCCGGGCTGTCGCACGCCATCAAGAACATGGCCAGCGGCCTGGAGGGCAGCATCTTCCTCCTGGGCAAGGGCCTGGAGATGGACCGCCGCGCCTACCTGGAGCAGGGCTGGGAGATGCTCAAGGCCAACGTCGAGAAGATCAAGAACCTTTCGCTGGAGATGCTGCGCTACGCCAAGCCCGAGGCCCTCAAGCCCGTGCCCTGCGACCCGGCCCTGCCCGCGCGCGAGGTCTGTGAACTGCTGCTGCTCAAGGCCAAGGCCGCAGGCGTGGAGCTGACCCTGAACCAGGCGCCGGACCTTGTGCAGGTGAACCTCGACGCCGAGGCCCTGCACCGCTGCCTGATGAACCTGGTGGGCAACGCGCTGGACGCCTGCCTGGCCGCAGGCTTCAGCCCGGAAGCCCCAGGCGGGCGGGTGCGCATCACTGTGGCCCCCCACTCGGGCGGCGGCGTGCGCTACAGCGTCTCGGACAACGGCTGCGGCCTGGACGACGAGGCCAAGTCCCGACTGTTTTCCGCATTTTTCAGCACCAAGGGCGAGGGCGGCTCGGGTCTTGGACTCATGACCACAAAGAAAATTGTGGAAGAGCACGGCGGCAGCATTGCAGTAACAAGCGAAAATAACTCTGGAACGACGTTCAACATTGTCATACCGGGCTAGAGTGAATTAAACATATGAAATTATGACTTTTTTATGGAGAATTTTTCGCCACAATGTTGACTCGGATATTATTATGAAATACACTGAACTCGCATCAAGATCACCCGGCTAGAGCATTTGCATACGAACTGGATGTGCAATGGTGGACGAAGTTACACTTACAAAGAATGGATTCCTGCTCCGGCACGATGGAACACAAGAGACGGACCCTCTCTGCGCTCTTGGGGCCCGTGTTGTGCTTGGAGAGGGGTACACCTTGCGCAGCTTCGTCCAGATGCTCAACGCCTATCCGCAGCTCACGCGCCTGAGCCCCTTCGCCAAGGATCTGGCGGGCGGCCTGGCCGGCTGGCCTGCCTCAGGCTGCACGCCTGCTGGCATCGCCCGGCTGGAGCTGCAGAAGACCGTGGAGATCATCGGCCACCCCGCCCCGCCCAGGCTTGAGATTTATCATGCGCTGCGCGGTGTGGGCACGGACGGCGAGGACATTGAGGTCAAGCCCTACCCGGTGGAGACCCTGCTCGACGTGCCCGTGGTTCTGGGACCCTTGAGGCATGTGGTCTTTGGCGACCGGATGGACGAGTTCCGCTTCCAGACGGTCGTGAACCTGTTCGAGTTTCAGGAAGGCATCGGTTGGCAACTCGCATTCCACGGCGCTCCCGCGGAATGCGCACTTAGGAGGTAGTTATGTTTGAGAAGATCCTGTTCGCCACGTCGGCCTCTTCCACTTGCGACGACGCCGCCCGCGTCGCCTTTGAACTTTCGCGCAAGAACCGCTCCAAGCTCTTCGTCTACCACGTCTTCGGCCTGCCCGGCCGCGGTTTCAGCCTGACCTACCGCGATGTGCGCACCGGTGAGCAGGAGAACGTGGACGACAACCTGGTGAGCCTGGTCAAGGAAGAGATGGCCCAGTACTACGAGAAGCTCGGCAAGGACCACCCGGACTGCGTTTACGAGACCGTCACCGGCGAGCCGCATACCGAGATCCTGCGCAAGGCCAGAAAGGACGACGCCAGCCTGATCATCATGGGCGCGCACACCCGCGAGGAAGACATCGGCGCCATGCGCCACCGCGCCATCGCGGGCAGCACCATGCAGAAGGTGGCCAAGAGCGCCCGTTGCCCGGTGCTCATCGTCAGCCGCCCCTGCGTCACCTGCTGGTCCTACTTCGCCAACATCGTGGTCGCCACGGACTTCAGCAAGCCCGCCGACTACGCCTTCCAGTTCGCCCGCAACGTGGCCAAGGAGATCGGCTGCAAGCTGCATCTGTTCCACTGCGTGGACATCGGACCCGAGGGCCAGGCCAGCAGCGCCACCCAGGCCTACATCGAGCAGCAGCTCGCCGCCGCCGAAAAGAAGATTCAGGACAAGTACGTGGCCAACATGGGCGACTTCGACAACTACGTCATCGCCCTGCGCGAAGGCACCCCGCACGTGGAGGTGCTGAAGTACGCCCGCGAGGCCAAGGCCGACCTCATCGTCATGGCCCACCACACCAAGGACGTGGACCCCGAGCAGGCCATGCTCGGCAGCACCATCGAGCAGGTCGTGCTGCGTTCGGCCTGTCCCGTGCTCAGCGTGAACCACCCCGACAAGGTGGACGTGAGCCCGTACGGGGTGCAGCGCGCGGAGTAAGGCCATGATGGCGGGCCAAGACCAAGGCCGCCAGCGGGTGCTCGTGGTGGACGACGAGATGCACCTGCGGCTCTACATAGCGGCGGTTTACGAGACGGCCGGCTATGAGACCAAAACGGCCCGTGACGGCGAGGAGGGCTTCCGCAAGGCCAAGGAGTGGAAGCCCGACCTTGTCAGCCTGGACCTGATGATGCCGAACGAGGGCGGCATCCGGCTCTTCCAGCGGCTCAAGGCCGACGAGGAGCTGAAGCGGGCCGGGGTGCTCGTGGTCTCGGCCATCGCGGGCGAGGCCTTCCAGCACACGCTGTCGCTGGTGCGCACCGGGCTGTCCAGCCAGGGCGGGGGCACATTGCCGGATGTGGACGGCTACGTGGAGAAGCCCCCCAGCCCGGAGGCGCTTTTAAGTCAGGCCGCACGCATTTTGGAAGCCAGGGGCGCAGCGTCCCAAGACCTGTAGACGCGATGCATTATCCTTTGATATTGATGCTGAACACCAAGGAGGCGAAAGATGGCGAAGAAGATCATGGTGGTCGACGACGATCCAGATATCGTGGAATACCTTGTGTCCATCTTCAAGGAACGCGGCTACGCAACCTGCTCGGCTCCGGGCGGCGAGGCGGCCATGGCTGTCATGGACCGCGAGAAGCCGGACCTCTTGACCCTGGACCTGGAAATGCCTGACGAGTGGGGCCCGAGGTTCTACCGCAAGTTCAGCCAGAAGCCGGAGTTCAAGGATCTGCCCGTGGTGGTCATCAGCGGTCTGGCGGGCATCCACCTGGCCATCCGCAAGGCCATCGCCACGGTGAACAAGCCCTTTGAGCCGAACCAGGTGCTTGCAATAGTGGAAGGGGCCATCGGCGCGCCCTAAAGGCCGCCGGGAAACCCTTCCCTTTTCCGGGGGAATGCATGATTCGCCCCAGAACACTGGCGCGTTCCGGCCTTCCTGGCTGTGATCGGCGTCGAGGGCAGGCTCAATGACGATGAAAGTGCTTCTTGTGGATGACGAGGCCGGAATCCGCAAGGTTGTCGGCATCACCTTGACCGACATGGGCTACACGGTGTTCGAGGCGGCCAGCGGCGACGAAGCGCTGGCTGTCTTCGAACGCGTCCGGCCCCCGGTAATCCTCACGGACATCCGCATGCCCGGCATGGACGGATTGGAACTTCTGCGCCGCATCAAGGAGATCAGCCCGGACACCGAGGTCATCCTGGCCACCGGGCACGGCGACCTGGAGATGGCCGTGGCCGGGCTCAAGCTCGACGCCTGCGACTTCATCGCCAAGCCCATGGGGCCGGAGGTGCTGGAGGTCACGCTGGCCCGCGCCAAGGCCAAGATCGTCATGCGCGAGCGCGTGAAGAACTACACCGAAAACCTCGAAGTCCTGGTCCACCAGCAGGCCGACCACCTGATGGACGTGGAGCGCCAGTGCGCCGTCAAAGGCGCGGTGGAGGGCCTGACACAGCTCATCGGCGGCGTCACCGGCGATGTGAACGGCGACGAGAAGGGCGGGCTGGGCATCTTCAACGGTCTGCCCTGCCTGGTGTCCGTACAGGACGGCTACCAGCGCATCGTCTCCGTCAACCAGCTCTACCGCGACCGCCTGGGCGACCGCCTGGGCCTGCCAGGCTACGACATCTACGCCGGGGATGCGGGCTCCGAAGCCGGAAGCCCCGTAGGCCACACCCTGTCCACCGGCCTGGGTCAGAAGAGCCGCGAGACCATCATCGGCGCCGACGGGTCCCGGTCTGCGGTCATGGTGCACACCGCGCCCGTACGCGGCGTGGACGGCGAGATAGACCTGGTGCTGGAGCTGGCCGTGGACGCCGGCGAGGTGCAGCGCCTGCAGGACGAACTGCGCGCCACGCGCCAGCGCTACCAGCAACTTTTCGACGAGGCCCCCTGCTTCATTTCCGTACTGGACCGGCACCTGCGCATCCAGGCCACCAACCGCCGCTTCAAGGCCGAGTTCGGCGACAGCACCGGCGGGCTGTGCTACGAGGCCGCCTGCGGCACCGGCCGGCCCTGCTTCGGCTGCCCCACCCTCAAGACCCTTGAGGACGGCCAGTCGCACCAGACCGAGCTCACCGTGCGCGGCAAGGACGGCCAGCCCGTGCAGGTAGTGGTCTGGACCGCGCCCATCCGCAACGAGGCGGGCGAGATCGAGGCCGTCATGGAGATGGCCACGGACATCACCGAGCTCTCGCGCATGCAGGACCACCTGGCCAGCCTGGGCATGCTCATCGCCTCGCTGTCCCATGGCATCAAGGGGCTTTTGACCGCGCTGGACGGCGGCGTGTACAAGGTCAACGCGGGCTTCCGCGCAAACGACCAGAAGATGGTCCAGGCGGGCTGGGGCAAGGTCACGGAGCTCATCGGACGCATCAAGGGCATGGTGCTGGACATCCTGTTCTACGCCAAGAAGCGCGAGCTGCAGCTGCGCGAGATCCAGGCGGCGGAACTGGCCAGCCAGGTGGCCGAGACGGTGGCGCCAAAGGCCGAGCAGATGGGCGTCTCCTTCATAAGCGAGATCGACCCGAACCTGGGCTGCTTCGCCGTGGACAACGTGGTGCTCTCCGCCGCCATGGTGAACATGCTGGAGAACGCCGTGGACGCCTGCCTGGAGGATCGCACCAAGGAGAACCACGAGGTTATCTTCCGCGCCCGGCCCGACGCCAACGGCGTCTTCTTCGAGATCGAGGACAACGGCATCGGCATGCAGCCGGACACGCTCTCGCGCCTGTTCTCGGTATTCTTCTCCACCAAGGGCTCGCGCGGCACCGGGCTTGGGCTGTTCATCGCCAAGAAGGCCGTGGACCAGCACGGGGGACGCATCGGCGCGGTCAGCGAGCCGGGCCAGGGCTCGACCTTCCGAATTTGGATTCCGCGCTAGAGCGCGAGGCCGCATCTGGATCCCGCGCTAGAGCGCTGGGCCTATCCCGCTCCTGCCTGGCTCCCTGCTTCCGCACCCCTTCTCGCCAGCGCGCGAGGCATGGCATTTCCCTGCAATCGGCGTATGGTGCAGTTGAGACGACCCCACGGTCGTCCCTACGGCCTTTCGCTGGCCTTGGTCGCCCCGCCTTCGGACAGCAACGACGGGCCTCAACGACGGGCCACAACAAGGAGCAGCGCATGCAGATCCACGCCCTGAATTTCTTTGGTTTCCTGTGCCAGAACGGAGCAGGCTACGGTCCCGGGTCCGGGTCTGGTTACGGGTATGGCTACGGGCCTTATGGAGGCTTCCACATGATGTCGCCCTTTGGAGGCGGGCTGATCATGGTGCTCTTCCTGGCCCTGGTCTTCATCGTGCTTACCAGGTTCACCCGCCGCGCCAATGGCGGCCCGGTGGAGACGGCGCTCGACATCCTCAAGAAGCGCTACGCCAAGGGCGAGATCACTAAGGAGGACTTTGAGCGCATGAAGCAGGACCTCAAGGACTGAACAGCCATCGCGCCAGCGCACCGGCAACTTCTTCGTTGGTCAGGACAAAGGCGAAGCGCCACTTTGCGCGAATGCGGTTCGGGCCAGAATTGCGTATTGATTTGCGTACAAAGAAAAAGGCACCTGCGGCTTTACCCTGCAAGTGCCTGTTTTCTTTTGGTGGAGACGAGGGGGATTGAACCCCTGGCCTATGCGTTGCGAACCCTTCTGCCTAGCATCCCTGACTGAATCCTAACAAGCTTGATAACGCTTTATGCTCTATGATTACACATGCTAATCTAGAGTGTTAAAGCGGCTTCAACCCATAGGCTGTTTGCTCAAATTTGACCGAATTTGACCTGCGTGTTAGGAATAGGTTAGGAATTTGGAACGCCGGAAGCCTATGCGTCGCTTACGCAAACAGGCCAACGGGACACCCAAGGGAGGCGGATATGGCGACAAAATACCACGTGGTGGACTCCGGGCGCTGGCCCGGCGTGTACAACTACGAAAGCTCTGAGCGGCGTTTCCAGGGTAAGCCTGACGTCTGCTATGTCGTTGCCTACCGGCTGGACCGCAAGCTGCGCTGGGAAAAGGTCGGTTGGAAATCCGAGGGCTACACGCCCCAGGTGGCGGCGGAGATTCGGGCCGACCGCATGAAGCAGATTCGCCACGGCGAGGAGGTCAAGACCTCCAAGGAAATCCAGCAAGACAAGCGCCAAGCCAACCAGAGCATTGACGACATCGCCACGGCCTACTTCGAGGCCAAGAAGGGCGAACGCTGGCGGAACATCGACGAGAACCGCTACAAGAAGCACATCTCGCCGCTGCTGGGCCAGAAGAGCGTCAGGACGCTCTGTAGCCTGGACGTGGCCAGGGTGAAGCAGAATATGAAGGGGCTCTCCGCTGCGTCCATCTGGGGCGCTCTGGAGATACTCCGGCGCGTGGTGAACTATGGGGCCAAGGTGGGCATGTGTCCACGCTTAGCCTTTGTCATTGAGATGCCCAAGAAGGACAATGAGGTGGTGGAATACCTGGCCCCGGAAGAGGCCGCGCGCCTCATGCGGGTGCTTGACGAATGGCCCACGCAGGACGCGCCGCGCATGCTCAAGCTGGCCATGTTCACAGGTATGCGCCGGGGCGAAATATTCAAACTCCAGGATCGCGACCTGGACTTTCGCGTGGGCTTCATCACCCTGCGCGCCCCCAAGGGCGGCAAGACCGCCTCGATTCCCATGAACCAGGTGGCGCGGGAGATATTGGAAGCACAGATCGAGCGCCGTAACGAACAGTGGCCGGACAGCACGCAAATCTTCCCCGGCAGGGGCGGCAGGCAGCGCACCGACTGCAACGTGGTGGACCGCATCAAGGAAGCCGCTGGCCTGCCCGAGAGCTTCCGCATCTTCCACGGCCTGCGGCACCACTTTGCCGTGACCCTGGCCAACTCCGGCAAGGTGCCCCTGGACATGATCGGGGAGCTTCTGACACACAAGAGCATGGCAATGACCAAGCGCTATGGGCAGTTCCTGCCCGGCACGTTGAAGAAGGCGGGGGACTTGGCGGCGGAACTACTTATGGTCGAGGTTCCATCAGGAGATGAGCTTGAGTCTGTTGGGTAATTGCGTTAAATCCTGGCATAGTTTGATTTTTAAGGGAGACAGCCTATGAGCAAGTGTCGAGAGTGGATCTTGCAGCAGCTCAGACTTGGTAATATTCAAGAGCTTTTTTCATATATCGTTCTAGCAATTCTCATTTTGATTATCTCAAAAGTGTGTGCAGTTATTGTGCGCGATGCAATCAGCACAGATAGAAGCATATTTTACATTATTAGTGTGCCTATCATATTTTTTTGTAGCTGTATTATGATCGCGTGCCTTCTAGTTTCTCATATTGTAAGATTACAATTCATATTGAATACTAATATTGATAATGGCATTAGATTCGATACGGCAAAAGCTATGCTTGGAATCATTTCGAATGAAGAGATGTTGGAGTTTGTGCAAAAGCACAATTTAAATAAGTACATATCAGACATAGAACTCATACACAGTGATTTGTCAAATACAAATGGCAAGCTTGACACCTTACCATCTTCATTTCTCTTAAAATACGACGGTATCCATAGGCTTATTGGACAACATCGAGTATTCTTCAGGAAGGATGACATTGAGGCGTTGCAAGAAAAGTATTCTATAAACTCAGGCGTAGCAAATGATGATTATGCCGCTGCAGAACTACAGAGATGCCGCTTGGAACTTCGGTCCATGACTGACGAGAAAGACAAACTAGTAAACCGTCTTAAGAGAGAAACAGGACTAAGGACTGCTGCAAATGCGCAAGCGGCAGAAAGAAAGCAATCTAATCATTTAGAAAGAGTGAGAATATTACTGGCGATGAAGGTCGCCATTAGGTTAACCAAGAGTTACGATGACAAAGTGCCATACACCCGAAGGCGGATTCGGGAAGCGCTTGCTGACGAGCTAGGCCCTGGGAAAGAGTTTGAGGCGTTGGGGGGAGAGTTTGAGAAAGAGCTCAAAACGAAGCTTGAAATGAAACCCAGAAAGAAGGCTCACGGCTCTCTTGTTGATGAGCCAGGGCCTGAGAAGAAACTCGAGATGTTATGGGAGAAGCTTGAAAATAAGCTCGAAAAGTCGGTACCCAATTTCCTTGTCGAACTTGTCCGCGATGGATTGCCCGGAATGGTCAAGCAGGAAAAGGGAGCTCCACTGAAAATTATCTAAAACTCTAGTTTCACCTGCTCAATCCCACAGCCTAACCAGATTCACGCAACCAATCGAATACACAGTATTTTTATAATAATTCTCGCTTCTACCCTAGAGGCGAGAATTATTTCTTTTGGGACCACTAAAGACAGAAATAAGAATGATTTGCCATAGTTGCGGATATTCTATCTAACTTGACGTGGCCTAGTGCTAGCACGTCAACCTTTAGCCAAATGGAGGGACATATGTCTTCCCAAAAGCTCACCACGGAAGAAGCCGCCGCTTATCTCCGCCTCAAGCCCGGAACCCTCGAAGTCTGGCGCTGCCGGGGCCGAGGCCCCAAGTACCAGAAGATCGGACGCCGGGTCATTTACGACAGAAAAAAAATCGATGAATACATAGAATCGAATACCGTGTTGACCACAGACACCTGCCCCAGCCTTGCGAAACCAGCAACGGCTTCCAACTCTGGTCGCGGGGGCGGATCAAAATGAAGCAGAATCGCGCTAAACCCAAGAGGGTCAAGACACCTTCGGCCACCGCTACGTCCATTTCTCCTTCGGAGAACCACGACAAGCTTCTTACCGAAAAGCAAGCGGCCCCCATTGTTGGTTTTACCGTCCGAACATTGCAACAAAGGCGCTATCAGGGCCTAGCCCCTGACTATGTAAAACTTCCTGGCACGCGCTCCGTCAGATACCGGCTGAGCGACCTATTAGCTTACGTTGAGCAAGGCGTTAAACACCTCGCCAAGGGTGTATTATGAGAGAAAATGAAACAGCCCTGGAGGTGTTGCCAGACACCTCACAGGGCCAAAACCAAAGCGATTCACCTGATCGACAGATAGCCCCGACTCTCGAAGAAGGCAATGAAGCTGAATGTAATGAGAGCAAACAACCCCCACCCCCAGTGGTTGTCCCTGGAAGTAACTTGTTCCTTTCGCGGCCTAAAGGCGTCTACTACCTTGAGTCGAGCAAAAATGGTGACGAGCGGACTCCGGTTTGGCTGTGTTCGCCATTACAAGTGGTCGCGCAGACACGAGACGCATCGGGGGGATGGGGCCTCTACTTGGCCGTGCAAGACCCACTTGGCGAGACCCACCACTGGGCAATGCCCAGAAGCATGATGGGGGGAAACGGGACAGCTTACAGGGAAGAGCTTCTGCGAATGGGTCTCAGACTTGGGTACAATGGGAACAAGAGGCTGTACGAGTATCTCATGTCCGCCTCCCCCGAGCGGTTGATGCGCTGCGTCTCCAGCACTGGCTGGCATGATGGGCGCTTCGTATTGCCGGACTTCACGTATGGCCCCAAAGTCGGCGAAGAGATCATCATTCAAGGCTCATCATCCGAGAACCCTTTCCGCACTCAAGGGTCACTTGAAGAGTGGCAAAATCAGATTGGCCGCTTATGCGAAGGCAACTCCCGGCTGGCGCTCGCCATCTCCGCACCCTTTGCAGGCCCACTCCTCCACCTGTTCGGCCAGGAGTCAGGCGGATTCCACTTCACGGGCAATTCGAGTGTAGGAAAAAGCACGCTGCTGATGATCGCTGGGAGCGTCTGCGGCGGGGGTGGTCAATCCGGCTTTGTTCGGACCTGGAGGACCACTGATAATTCACTGGAGGCTGTTGCACCAGCGCACAACGACGCGCTCCTTTGCCTTGACGAGATAGGACAGGTGGCCCCGAGCGCAGCGGCAGGTATTGCGTACATGCTTGCCAACGGCCAAGGCAAAGGGCGGGCACGAAAGGATGGATCTTCACGGCCTATGCATGCTTGGCGGGTCATTTTCCTCAGCACGGGGGAACTCACATTTGAGCAAAAGGTACGAGAGGAAAAATACCAGCGGTTCATGGCAGGACAATCCGTTCGCGTGGTGGATATCCCCGCCGATGCAGGAGCAGGGTTGGGCGCTTTCGAAAATCTTCACAGTCTTAGAGACGGCAAGGCGTTCTCCGAACATCTCAACCGAGCGGCAATTGCCTATTATGGTCTCCCCTTTCGGCGATACCTTGAGTTGCTAACTGCCGACATAGATCGCTTCAAGGAAAAAGCAAGCGTGTGGCTCCGTCGCTTTGAGGCCGAGGCGTGCCCGCCCCATGCTGATGGCCAGGTCAAACGCGTGGCAAATCGTTTCGGTCTCCTCGCCGCAGCTGGCGAACTTGCAACCGAAATGGGCATACTCCCGTGGCGGCCTGATTGTGCGCTCTGGGCTACCAAACGTTGTTTTCAAGACTGGGTGACATCTCGCGGTGGCCTGGGTGCGGCGGAGAAATTTGCTGCTCTCGCCAGGGTCCGAGACTTCCTTGCTGCAAATGGCTCAAGCCGTTTTGAAAGCTGGGACAAATCGAACGGCGAGCGCATCACAAACCGTGCGGGATATCGACGCCAAAAGGGGGAATCCGTCGAGTACCTTGTGTATCTCGGTTCTTTCAAAAATGAGCTTTGCGCGGGAGGGGATCATTTGGCTATTGCGCAATATCTGTTGGAGCGGGGACACCTAATCCCCGACAATAATGGCAAGCTGTCCAAAGGTCATAATCTCCAACAGGAGGGAACGACCACTCGCTTTTTCACAATCAAGGCCTCGATCTTCGCAGATGATTTTGACGACCTCACCTGAAAAGTGGAGCAAGAACTCGTGTAATCACGTAATCATGCACGAGCGCAAGGCTTTAAGACGAAGAAGCCTGTAGGAAGGAAGTAACCGTGTAACCAAACCGACGATGGAAGTTACTTGGTTACTTCTTTCCTACAAGTTCTGTAACCGCTTAAGCCTAGAGCAAGCATGAGTTACATCGGTTACAAAGGTTACATTCCTCTCCCTCTTCCCCGGCTTCTGACTCTGACGGGCTCTGGAAGCTCTGCTTTCCGTGTCGTGGCCTTCCGCCCAAGGCGTAGCCGCAGCCGCTCGTTCCAATCCTTCCCCTCATCCGGCGTCGCACGTCTGGCTTCCGGGTACTGCTGCCAGATGCGCCTTGCCTGTTCATCGCCTGCGGCATCTTTATCATGCGCGAGCTTCACTTCTTTGCCGTCCAGATAAGTCTTAAGGCGCTCTATGGGCATATTGCCGCCCGTGGCCAGAATTGTGCTCTCCGGCAGCCACAGCTTCAGGCTGAGGGCATCAATCGGCCCTTCTGTCACATATACCTTGTTGTCAGTGCCCGGCAGGACAAAGGGCAATCCCCCTTGTCCCAAGGTCTGCTTGAACGGTTGTTCCCCGGTACCTCGCTTGAACACACCAGAGCCCTTGTCACGCGCAAAGACGCAGTTGCTCCGATTGTCACTGAACACGAGCCCTTGCTCATGTGCCCCGTCCACGATGCGGGCGGGAATCTTGCGCACCTCGCAGAGATAGTGCCGCGCACGCTCCCAAGTATGCTCCACAGCTTCGGGCATGCGAAAAGGCTCCTGAACCGCAGCCTCAGTTATTTTTGCGGCACGCTGTGGTGCAAACCTCACAATGTCTTCCGCCAAGCTGCTGGAAGCCTCCCCCTCGCCAAACACCTCGGCCAGGTCTCGCACGGCGAGCTTGAACTCATCCTGCTTGTAGCCCGAAAGGTACATGACGAGGTTGATTGGCCCCTTGCTGCCCTTGCCGGTGGAGTTGTCCACCCAAAGCGAGTCTGTCACGCCGATATTCATGCCGTCTGGCAGTATGAACTTGCGGCTCTTGTAATTCGGTTTGCTGTCTGGTGCCTCCTGCCCCCCATACATGCGCTTCAGCACCTCGCATGGGTCGATGCCGCGCATTTTGTCGGCCTGTCTGCGCAGCTCGTCGCGCTCCTTGCTCAGGGCGGAGTTGGCGTGACGTAATTCCTCGAACTGTTTCTTGAGCATGGCATTCTCTTTGGCCAGGGCTTGCACAACGGGCGCGGCCATTTCCCGCTGGGCCTTGGCGGCAGTCTCCGCCGTGGCGAGTGCATAGTCTTGGAGTTTGGAATCCAGAATGCGTCCGACCTTGCTCGGCATTTCCGGCAACTCGACGCTTGTCGGCTTCGGCAGTTCCGGTGCCTCTCCCCCCTGCGTAAGGGCATAGAACTTGGACACGTCCTGATGCCTGGCACGGGAGCCTTCCAGGCCGCGCTGGATGCCCAAAGGAGCCACGGCCTTGGCATAGTCAGTTTGAAGCTCTGACAAGGTGCGGCGGGTTCCGCCAAAGAGGGCGCGGCAATTGAGCTTGCCGGTGTCGTCCAAAGGCACAAGCACAAACTGGATATGCGGAGTGGCCTCGTCGAGGTGCAGAACTGCGCTGACAACTCGGTCGCCATATTTCCGCTCAAGCCATTGCCTGGAGACTTCCGCCCAATCCTCTAGGCGCATGGGGTCGTAGACTCCCGGCTCATGGACCCTGCCTGGGCGAAAGTATTCGGGGCTGGCGGACAGAATGCCTTCAACGGCCAGGACGGCATTTTTGCGAATGGTCTGCTCGCCAATCCGTTCCCTGACTGCCTTGGCTAGATCGAGCCCCGGCTCGCCGACCACGAAGCGGTTTGCTTTCAGCCGCTCCGGGTCGGCGTTTGGGGTCTCGCGCTTGCGGGAATTGTGCTCACCCGCTCCGCCTATTGCTCCCCATGACTTGAGCTTGGCGATGCGCAGGACCGTGTAGGCAGGCATGGCTACTCGGGATTTCGAAGCAACTCAGCCGCCAACCAAGCAGCCCGACCCTTTTTGTTCTTCCCAATCGCGAGGCGGTAGAGGCCCCCTTCAAGCCCTTCTTCTGAGAAATCGATTCCTCCGTCCTTCGGGGTATAGCGCTTGGCATCATCCCGAAACGCGCTCACGCGGAAGCGCTCGCCCGTCGCGGGGACGGTGAAAAAGCATTGCAGGTTAACGCTCTTGCCCCATACCTTGAAATCAAGCACTGCCTCAAACTCTCCGATAACGGGTTCATAGGCATAGTCACGGGGCTCAAGTCCCATCTCCACGGCCTGGTCATAGGTCAAAGCTCTCATGCGTCCTCCATTTCCTACAGGTTAAAATCTCCATGCCGGAGGCATGCCCCGCGAAGCGGGCGAACAGAACAATTGCGGAGCAATTGTGGAGTGAGTCCACATTTGCCTTTCGCACGTCCTATCTATGCCCTGGCGCAGGACAAATGGCGATGAAGCCTATTGAAGCACAGTGTAATGGTAGTTTGCGACATTGAAGGCGCAGAAGGCGCTAATGGTGGGAGATGAAGGCGCAGAGATGAGGGAGGTATACGCCACGAAATCATTCACGCTGTAGGCTTCGCATACATAGACGCCATTCCTGGCAAGCGATAATCAGGCACTATTTCTACCGCAACGCACTAAAAATACCGTTCACTGGCGATAAAATAAGACCTCTGGCGCAAATCCCTTGCGGTGTAGGAAGCGCCATTAACGGTGTAGGAATGCTCAAAAGCGGTGTAGGAAACGTGGTTGGCGGTGTAGGAAAGGCAAATTGCGGTGTAGAAATGCCAAAAGGCGGTGTAGAAGCTTTTCTAACACGCGAATCGCCCGGCCCTTGTGTTCGGGCGCGCTCCTGGGGGCATCCTTGCGAACTTTTTGGGCTATCTCTGGGGGGCGATTGAAGCGATGCTTTGCATCCGGTCGAGTATGGCAGGCACGCGGGCCTGACTGCCTGGGTCTGGATGCAGGAGGCCCGGCAGGCCGTCCAGAAAGTCGTCGAGGTCGATCCAGGCCGCGCAGGTGGAGGCCAGGAACGTGCGAAGGTCCTCAGGAGCCTGCCGCACCTCATCGACCACTTCGGCCCGCCCGTCTAGGACCGTGACGAGGTCCTCCAGGTCGTGGCTGGCCATAAAGTCACCGCTGCCCTTGCGGCCAGGGGAATTGAACGCCACGACCTTCGTCCCCAAAAAGAACGGCGCGGAGATGACCCGAAGGGAGACGCCTTCGACTTCCAAGCTCTGAGCATGGCGCATGGCAGGCAGGTACCAGGGGTTGGTGAAGCCGAGGATACTCTCATCTGTGGGCATGACGTCGAGGATAATCTTGCCCTCGCGGTGCTTCCAGCGGCAGATGACCTCTTCTTCCAGCGCCTCAAAGAACCCATGCTCCCGCAGGCGCGCACCAAATCGGTGGTACAGGGGCAACGAGGCCACCTCGACCACCACGTCCACGTCGAGGGTCGGGCGCACGTCAGGTGCGGCGGGGTCGGTCAGCAACAATGCCGTCGCGGCTCCACCGACGAAGACGACCTCATCTGTCAGCTCGCCCAGGAGGCGAGCCGTCGTCACAAGGTTATCGACGTTGCCGTGCCAGCGGGGTCTCACTTCTTCCTCAGCAGCTGCGTCAGGAGGTCTTGGGCGAGGTTCTTCTCCCGAGCGCGTCCGATGCGCAGCGCATCAACGAGGGCCAAGGCTTTGTAGAGCTTTACGTCCTTCAGGCAGGCCTCGGGCATGGATTTGTACAGCGGGTCGATGGCCACTCCTCGCTGGTCCCCCACGGCAGACGGCCAAATCGTGTGCCCGTTCGGGCCGATTTCGAAGTGACCGGCGAGGACAGGAGCGCTGAAGCCCGTTGGAACGCCACGTGTGACCGTGCCGGGCTCGGCTGGGAAGGCGTATTTGACCCCGTGGATGAGGAACTCCTCCAGGGCCGCCGCCTTGGGCCTATTCCGGTTCGCGTCGTAGAGCTTGGCGATGGTCGCCCGCTTGAGACCTGCGTAGGCTTCAGCCCTGCTCATGCCGAGGTCAACGGCGACCAGGTACGGCGTCGCACCGGGCTGCGCAACAAACAGCTTGAGCATGAGGCACACGTCTTGGGGTTTGAGCATCATGAGTTATCGCTATTCGGGAAAGAGCGAGGAGTCAAGAGGGATAATCTATCGTTTTGTGCTGCAACAATAGTGAGTTGAAAGTGTTTTCGTCTGCGAATCGCGAACCGTAGACGAATCACGACAAAACATACTGAAAATGCACTGGAAAAGGCTATGAGAGTCTGGGGGATGGGGAGAAGTGTGACAAGGCGGAATGGACCAAGCATGGAGAGAAGTAAAGCTTCATACGTCCGTTGCACACCCCCTGGAGTAAAGAAGCCCCCGGCAACCGCCAGGGGCTTTTTTTGCGCTCACGTTTGTCGGGCGTTCTAGCCGATCTAGAACCCGCCGATCTTCTTGGCAGGAACGCGGCCTTTCTGCTCGGCTTGCTCCCTGGCTGTTTCGGTTCCCATCAGGGACGGTATGCACAGATCCGGGAACTACGTGCTCATGGCTTTTGCCGGGAGTCCTATGGTGAAGGGGGCCTTGGTGTGCCTGGACGCCAAGAGCCCGTCTTTGAGAAGGCCGCTTGAGATCTTGCGGATGGTTCTCTCGCCCATGCCGGGCAGAACCTCCGGCAACTTGGCCCTCTCAACGCTCCCCTCGTTGAACACGGCGCGCAGCAGCCGGGCGGCTTCCATCTTGTTGGGTCCGTAGGTTCACGGTTCACCACCTTGCCCTTCGGGCAGGTGCTCCTTTTGGGGAAGACCGCTGGACTTAAGTAGGGAGTCCAGACTAACATAATCAGGGGCATTACCCGTGGAAGCAGGTCAGCTGGAAACCTATCAGCGGGCTAGACGGTCAAAAGAATGGACGTGGAGCGTATCGTCCCATCGCAGATGCTCCAGCGCACGTTGAAGCTCCGAGCGACTAGGATTCTTGCCGCTGCACTTGTCGGTGAAGACATTGGACAGTTCCAGCCCTGCAAGCTGACGCTCTTCGTTCTGGTCGAAGCTGGAGCACGAACATATCCGAAGTGCGGCGTCACGGGGTGCTCTCCTTGTTTGCCTAGAAAGCACCTTAGGCTATCGCCAACACGCTGCAACCATAGTTTTTACACTCAATCCGATTACATCAATCATGGTCATCTAGACAATTGCGCTGGAAACTGTTTAATATGACTTATTGCATAACACACCACAAATGTACACTTCTGAGTCCGTATTCTATGCTGTTAATTGATACAGAGGCTCAAAATGTTTCAACTAAGCGGCAGGTAAACTCATGAGCAAGATCAAAAAGCGAATAACTGTTCGTTTCTTCTCAATTGATGCAGAGGTTAGTTTTATTACTGATTTCGTGGCGGTTTGTCAGGCCAATCAAATAAATGGTAAGCCGGTTCGAGTTTTTAGCGTAAGGGAAAAGAAACATCTAGTTAAGATACATGATGAACTGGAGCATAGGGGGCATAAAGCCTTCTTTTTGTCCGTGGTCAGGGAGCGCAATACTTGGCAGGCGAGAGCTCTTGCAGATGGAACCATTTCAGCAATTCCGTTAAATCAAGGAATACTGGGTGATCCTTACTATTTCATGCTTGTCCCAGAGAGTAAGATAATATTGGGTTTCACGACAGGACCAAATGCAAGCTTGCGTAGTGTCGCAAACACGGTGATGCAGCAGTTCAGAAAAGACAGGACATCAAGAGTTTCACTAGAACCAATTTCCAATGAGCGTGAACACTCAAGGATAAAGGAACTTGTTAAGTATACGGAGGTCCGCTTAAGCGTTAATCCTGCCGCTTTGAGTCAAGCTGAGGACGATCTACCTGACATCTTCAAAGGGTTAAAAGCATCACCATTTTTGGCAAACAGTTCCAAGCTGGAACTTACTGTTTCTGACTTCGGGGAAGGCAGATTCACACAAGACGATCTGTTCGATGTTATAGACTATCTCTCTGACAATGAGTGCTGCACAACTCTTATTGTTAAAGGAATAGACTGCGATGGTGTTAGCCAACAAATTAATCTTAACAAGACATATTTGAATTATAGTACAATATTGGAATTGCGAGGGCAATTCGTAGATGAAAAAAGAGCAATAGGTATTGTACTTGACGCTTTGGCTTCAAAGGATAGGCTATAGCAAAAGCCTCTCAACCTCTTTCTTTGTAATTGGGTGAATTTTCTCAAGTGCGTTTGACTCATACAACGATCTAAATGATTCAAAACCTACTACCTGAACTGATTTGTCAAGGTTGTTGTGAATCTCCACTGCTGATTCTCTCGACAAGCCCAAATTGACCAGTTGCATAAATCTATCTTCACACCCCCCGACTTCTATATATGAGTGCAGCTTAACACTTTGAACATCTTCTCCACGTTCTTTCACCACATTTGTAAATAAAAGCTGATAACAACGAAGCGCTGAAGCCATTTTAAACCGAATGTCAGAATTAATTGCGGTGATGACCACACGAACATTTTGGTTGCAAGTATCGCTTGGGTGTCTAGCAATTTGCTCTGTAATTATAGAACGTAACGAATCACCTTGCACCCACTTTTTTGCGATCACACACGCAAACGCAATACTGCATTTACTGGGGAGAAAAATACCAGCCTGATGGAGTTCCGAGCATATTTTTTCGAGTTGGGCATAGAGAGATGGAGCCATTGGGTGCGGCAATGCCCAGCTAGACAGGTCATTTTTCTCAAGCAAGAACTTGTACAACTTGTTTTGCTGAAGATATCCAACGGTTGGATTTGCTTCCAAAGTAAACGGGTCCACCCTTAATGTATTATATGCGCTTTCTATTTGGGCCAGCAGTTTGTCTTTGTCCTTTTGTCCAAGTTCAAGCTCTTTCGCTGTGAGGGTAGCGTTAATCACTTCAGACTGAAACTCTTTCAGTAATTTATTCGCAATTGCGTAGTAAGTATATTGCTTATCTTTTGAGTGGTCATATGTTCCACGTAAAGCCTCCAGGACACCGTCTAAGTCGTCGTTAATCACTTGGTAGTACGTTGGAATTTTTTCTATCTCTTCGTCTTCAGATTCAAAATAATCTTTATATCTCCACCCTTCTGGATCTATCAGAAAGATATTTCCAGAAAAATGCTCTAGCATTCTGCCAGCCCTACCAGTAATGTTGTTTAATCGAACGGTTTCAAGCCTTTCTGGTTGTTCGTACATTACTGTTTGCATAGGATTTTTTAAGAATAAGTTTTTAGCTGGAAGGTTGACTCCTTCCGCAAGAGTGCTTGTACAGACCATAAAATCAATCTCACCATCTCTGGCAAGGCTTTCAACCATCCGACGCACGACTCCGGGAAGAGGGCCATAATGAAATGCGACACCCTTTTTCAGATTCCTTGAAAGGGTGAAATCTGGGTGAAGAAAGTTCGAAACGTAGTCAGCCGCCTCGGTAAGGCGCGGGCTATCCTTCTCATTAGAGATGAGATCCGCAATGTTGCTGGCTGTATTCTCACAGTGGTCAGTCTGGTTTCGATAAATGATGTTACTCTCACCTGCCCCAAGTCTATACGCGACATCAGCAATATTCCTATTTATGAATTTTTTTTCGATTGTTGTTGAAAATTTACTTTTCAATTTTGAAAGTACAATCTTTCTCCCCCTGATACGAGTGTTGATGATTATCTTAGCAACAGGAGAGTGTTCAGTTGTCATTTTTACGAATTCTGTCCCACTAAATATTGATCCAAAGGCATTTAAGTACTGCTGAGATGGCATACTTATTATTATCTGTGGCTCACCACTTTCCAAAAGCTTCTGTAGCGTCATGTGCAGTAGAACACCTCTGCTATTATCTGAAATGTTTTGGGCCTCATCAACAAAAAGATAGTCAAATGAAAGTAACCCCGTCTGGAGAATTTCAAAAAGCCTTTCCTGAGTCATCACAAAGATTGTTTTATCTTTATACACTCTATCTTTTGGGAAAGTGCATATTTCTATATCGCTTTCGTACGATCCTTTTTTTGCAATGTCATAAACCTTATTTGAAACCTCAGAAATCAATGCACGAGTGGGCACAACTATAGCTGCAAACGCTCCTGAGGATTTTGCAATCTCATCAACCAAAAATTGCAATATTACATGCGTCTTTCCTGTTGAAGTTGGAGCAGAAGTAATGACATCATCACCGGCGACAAGGTATTCCCACAAGCTACGTTGATAGTCAGTTAAGGGGTGGTCAATCTCATCAACCGTATTTAATGTCTTCCTAAGATCTTTTCGGGCCTCATCAAAGACGCTGATTTTAAAGTTGATGGTTGGAAATTTTTTTTGTAGAAGAGTAATGTTAGGAAAGTCTCCAGCCTCATTGAATACATAATCTGCAATTACTACGAGTTCATTCACATCATCTGCTGCGACGTATAAAAGCATGGATAAGAGCTCGGCCCCTTCTTGCTTTATCTGATCATCATCTGATTGATAAAAATACTGCATGGATGTTGCCAATTGTCTAACAACATCCCTTTCAATTGAATACTTTTCGCCGACTGTTTTCTTAATATACGAGTCAAAAAGTAGGCCAGACGCCGATTTATAATCTTCACTCGATGCGATTTTGGCAGAAAGCTTGGTGTAAAATGAGGTCATTTTTCAATCCCCATATAGTCAATAAATCCGACAACGACATCCGTAATTGACGCAAATGGAAGCATCAGTAGTGTTGTCCTATGGTAGCTGACACCTTGATTTTTTAGCTTGGAATAAAAATCGCCAATATAATCTGCAGCCTTAATTTTATAATTATTTATATACTCGTCCTGGTCTTCAAAGCAACTTGGCTCAGCAAAGCCTATAAAACATGGGGAGTGTAATGCGTCCTCTACAATATTCCTATCATCGAAAGGGTCTAATGCAGATAGAAGCTCAGCTTGAATTTCATCATTTATCTCTGGGAAATTTATATGTGTTTCTATGAGACTAAACTCATGCTTATAATTGTCCAATGCCTTAGAGATAGACTTTGCTGCCTGAGTTGCTGCACCATTGAATGACTTATGAAGCTTTGCCTCTCCAAGATATAGGCGAAGTGAGCCATCAACGTACTGCGCATGCACAGCATCTGCTCCGTATACTGGCATCTTGCGAGATGATTTTTGGGATACCTTGCTAAGAATTTTTGGAGCTTCCAAGTACACATCTAACAATGTGAATAAAATCAGCTCGCCGAATTCTCCGTGCGCAGTTTTCTTGCTAAGAAAACTTACTGCTTTGTTGAATAATTTCTCTACAGCCTCATCACTTGATATCGCCAACCTTTTTTCTATATGCGTATGAGAAAACACAAAATTTGTCATAAGAGAACTTCGGATAATTTCAAATAGCGGCGAAGTGTCGCAATCCCCATCGACACACGGCAGAAAAATTAGGCGTACATCAACGGGTTCATCTCCCCACGTCCAACTGACATCCACCTCTTGGAGAACCTTTCGAATTTCTGCGGCGTTTTGAAGTTGAGTCTGAAGTCGTGCCATGATTTAACCTTCTAAGGTGTGTTCTGTCACATCTGCTACCAAACCGACTAATCGATCACTGGATATTTTGCAATCCAAAGAATATTTTCAGTCGTACAGTTGGGCATCAACACCTTCAGCCCCAACCTTTTGAACTTTGCCCTTGCCGAGGCGTTCACTAAATATTAAAGTTTCGACTAGCGGGCGCACCTTGTCCCATCGCCCCATTCTTATCTTCGGCATTGATTTTGCGATTGCCATTCGAGGCAGGGCACCCCGATGGTAGTGCATGTCTCTTGGCAGCATGCCTCTGATCTGCTGGAGCCTCTCCAGCAAAGGCAGCAAGCGAGGGGGGCGACAGATAAAGCTTGACAACTTCCCGGTTTTTGTGGCTAGGCATTAGCGCAGATAAACATTTGCAGATCAGCCCTACTCAGGACAGCCAGTTGCAAGCTTGGAGGCCAGCTCGAGGCATGGTAAGACGACGGGATGCCCGGTCGAGGCACCGTGAGGCTCAGCAGTAAAGGCTAAAGGAGCATTTGATGACGGAAGCACGTAAAGGACTCAGCCCTTCTGAAATTAATAAACTCAAACAAGTGAAGCGCTGGTTGCGGTCCAAGGCAGGCAAGCAAGACATGGTCACCGCCGTCAACGAGGCCAAGGTCCACTCTGAAAAACACAAGGAAATCAGCGTCAAGCATGAGAAAGCTCTGCGCAACAGACCAGTCATGCGCTGAAAATTGTGAGCACAAGAGTCGATCAGCGTGGGAAGTCCTTCCCTATTCTCGTATCGAAGACCTGGTCGAAACGATCGCGACCCACAGCAAAGCGCCTCGTGAGTTCGTCCTAAAAAAAGCCCACACTAGGTACTTCAAAGGGTACTTCAAAGGGTACTTCAAGCATCGCTCCATCGCGGCGAAGTCGATGGTTGTTGAAAGTGATTACATTGACCAGGGCTACCTGGACGACTTTGCTGAATACTATATCCATTGCTTCAGCCACTACAAGAAGCGCTGTACCAGGGTTCATTTTTTCAGCAAATCCTTCACCACACAATATTTCGGCGATTTGCTGCAAGGTATTTTCCCTACTGGCTCGTCCTTAGAAAGGGAACTCCAAAAGCTGCGGAAGGCATATCGCGGCTTCATGGTGATTAAGCCGCTACCAGAGACGGTCATTGGCCGAACCTGTCTTAAAACATACCCTGATCTACCCAAGAGGCATTACCGAGGGATCACCACCTACAAGGCAAACCTTTTCGGGATTGAACTGGAGGTGGAATCGCTCCCTTTCCAGGAGCAAGACAGTGTTGTGGCGGCATGCGCCACAAGCGCCCTCTGGTCTGTCCTTCACGCTACGAGTAGAAAGCTCGGTCATCGCATCCTGTCTCCAGCCGCCATCACAAAAATCGCCTACCAAGCGAGGCCTGACTCCGACGGCCAGTTCCCGAGCCGAGGGCTAGACAAAGACCAGATGTCCTGTGCCATGAGGACTCTCGGACTGGAAGTTGATGTCGTCACAGCCATTGGCACAGACAGCTCATGGTTTAAAGCCGTCCTTTACGCCTACTTGCGCAACGGTCTGCCCATCTTATTCGTCTTCACTCTCATAGATGTGCTATCTGACGAGGAAACCGAGATAGACGAATTGCACGCCGTCGCCGTAGCGGGGTACAGCCGGGCAGGAGCCACCGTCCCCACCAGCAATCACCGGTTCCGGCTCCGGGCGGAGGCAATAGATAGGATATATGCGCATGATGATGGTCTTGGGCCATTTGCGAAAATGCTCATCGACGGGAAACAGGTCAAGATTATTGCCGAAGGGGATGACAGCACTCCCCTCATCGCCCAAGGAGATGAATTCTTTTCCTTGAGCACCTCCTGGGTAAGCGAGAGGGATGGAGCGTCTAATCTTCGAGCCATACCAGAATGCCTCCTGGTACCCCTACCCGCCTTGGTCAAGCTCAAATTTGGGTGTATCTATGACGTCGTCCATAGCTTCAGCGGAGCCCTTTCAGGCGCTTGGTGCCGACACCTCACCCTCGGCGAGGAAATTGAATGGAGCATCTATCTGACTAGCACTAACGAGCTCAAGAAGGAACTCCTGGTGGAGGCTAAAAAGTCTGGGCTTCAGGGCACGGAGTTGCAGAAAGCCCTAACTAAGGGGTTCCCCAAATATGTCTGGCGGGCCAAGGCACTCAACGGTGAAATGAGCTGGTTGGATTTATTCTTCGATGCGACTGCCATCGAACAAGACTCCTACATGATCCACGCCATCAAGTACGACAAGATGTTCTGGCAAGTGACCATCATCGCGCTAGAGGAAAAGCACACGCAACAAACCTTACGCGGCAAGGATGGCGCCAAAGTACTCGAGTGGTTCTTGCGAGAAAAGCTGATCTCTAAAGAGTGTTAATGCTGTGGAGTGGGGAGAACAGCATTCTCCGCCCCTCTACTCCAAGCAGATCAGATCCTTCCAACCATAGAGAGCTCGGTCAAGATCATTTGTGATTGCTTTGACCCGTTTCGGGTCCCCATATCTGATTAGAATCTTGCCTCCGCCCACACCAAGTTTAACATCCTTCCCTTGCACTGGCAGTGCACCTGTCAACGAAGAGACCCCAGAGACTCCGTATCTGTCCCAATCTTGAATAATATCCGCAAGGATCCCTAAATAGGCGAGGGGATCATCCTTGAGGTGAATCTTCGCAAGCTTTACATTTAGGCCTAACAGATGCCCAATCTGTTGAATGTTGTGCATAGCTGCTCCGGCAGTTGCCCAGACGACATTCGTCCACCACCAGAGAGCATCAACATCCATATCAGCCCCTTCTGCCGCCTTTACTCTAAAGTTGTGGTAGACACGTTTATCTGCCGGGGACTCCAGTGGGCGGGCCTCCAACGCAAAGAATATTACAAAGTATACAGTTGAATACAACAAGGCGAGCAACCCACTACAAACCCCGTGATCGAGATGGCGTATTCCCATGTCGGTCCGGCCAAAGCGTAGAAGGTTATAGAACCCATCCCTGAGAGACTGTATGTGCTTGACCATTTTTTTGTTTTCAAAGAAACGGTAGTGCATCTCCCATAGATCGAACGCATCGCCCGGTAGCCCCCCACCTCGGGATAACTCTCTCATCCTCACATCATCCTGGCCAACTATTGGAAAACTTTCCCGCAGTCGTGTCAGAAGTTGGGCACGTAGCGTTTCTAAATTGCCGAGGTAGCGCAGGGCGTCAGCAACCTGGGCAAGGGATCGGCACGAAAAACTCGGCTGGAAGAAGCTGTCCCCGATCAGCCTCTGCAGCACCCTCCGGTCATACTCGGAGTCAAGGCAGTTGACGGACCAAAATTCGCTGCAGAAATACTCGTGCGCGATATCCACACCTATCTTCGCCTGCTCACTTTGGATAGCAGTGGACAAAGGGCCAAGAGATCCTTCAAAAATATAACCAATATCATGCAGAAGGCTCAGAAAAGGCCAAGTTGAACCAAATTCTGTAGAGTTTCCTTCCCAACCCCGAGTTTTCAAATGCCGCGCCATCTCTTCGCCTACTACATACGAGTTTGTATATATATACCAGCCGATTAGGTAATTGTACAATGTGTGAGCTGCATGGTCTCGTTGCTTCGCGTAAGAAAACTCTCCAGCAGCCTCCCTGCGCAACAGGCTCTTTCTAAAAAACGATGCATCCTGCATGAATGTAATGCGAAGAATTGACTCGGCGTATTCCTCGGCATGCCTAAGCCTAACCTCATCCATCGTTGAAAATAAGAACAATTCCAGCGTATTGTCGCAACAGCCACGGTGAAAAGTGGAATACTTGGGGTTTGAGGTGGCGTATGTCCAGAGCTCTTCAACGAGAGAACGCATAGGGCCTCCAGAATATGTTTCGGGCAATGCCGACCATTCATAGGGTCAAAGCTGTCACGTGCGAGCGTCGCCTTTCTGCCGTTATGGCTGGAGTAGGCGGACATGGAAGAAAGATAGCAACAGCCAGGAACAGACGCCAGATGTTTTATTTCTGCCCTTTTCAACGATGAGACAATCGACTGACATTCCATCTCCAGACTAACCGAAACAGAACAACGTGTCTCTGAATACGCGCATCTCGTTCCATCGAGTCACGTTTTCAATGGCATTCCTGTAAATCTCACTCGAATTCGCCGAGCCAGTGCGCGGCCAGCTGAGTACGAGCATCACACGCCTTGTTAGGAATAGGTTAGGAAAAAGAAAAACGGGCTCCAGCAATTTTGCTGTAACCCGTTGATTTCTTTGGTGGAGACGAGGGGGATTGAACCCCTGGCCTATGCGTTGCGAACGCATCGCTCTCCCAGCTGAGCTACGTCCCCGATTCTGCCCCGTTAACGGGCGCGGAACAGTCGTTTAGCGCGTTTCCACTCGGCGGACAAGACTTTTTTGCGCCCGCTGCATGCCACGATCACTGCTTCGGCAGGCGGATCACCAGATGCGGCGCAGGGTCCTTCAGGTTCTCGATGTGCCAGCGGTAGGAGCCGCCGGGAACCGTGGGCGTGTGCTCGGCGTTGTGCTCCAGAACCTGGATGCCCTCGGCCAGCGTGATGAACACGTCTCCGGACACCTTGAGGCCCAGGGGCTGCGCATTGCGGCTGACCACCGCGCCCCTGAGGCGGACGCTCAAGGCCCCGCCCGGCGCCTGCGCATAGGACAGCGGCTTCTCGCGCTCCTGGAAGACGATCTCCCCGCCTGCGATGCTGCCCTTGCCCACCACTACGAACCCCACACGTCCGCCGCCAAGGGGCTTGATGTCCTGCACGCGCGGGTCCTTGCGCGCCAGCGCCAGGTCCTTGGCCAGCCCGGCCTCCGGGGCCTCGCCAGCGGGTTTGGCCGCCTCGGGCTTGTGCGCGTCCGCCTTGGCCTCGCCGGCCTTGGGCTTGGCGGCCTTGGCCTCGTAGGCGGCGCGCCGCTGGGCGTACATCGTCTCGGTGTGCACCGCAGTGCCGTCAATGAAGTACTTGTAGCTGCCGTCGGCCTCGATGCGCACGCGCACGGTGTAGCGCTCAAGGGTCCAGCAGCCCTGCAGGAGCAGGAGCAGAGCCAGGGCCAGCAGGGGTGCGACGAGGGTATTCAGCCTGTACATGGCCCCACCCTACCCCTGGACCAAGCCCCCTGGCAAGAGCGCGTCCCTTGACAGGGCAGGCCCGAGCCCCTACCTTCCGCCTCACCAAAACCAAGGAGCAATTCCATGCCCTACGATATCCGACTCGTGAAGCTCATCAACGGCGAAACCGTCATCGGCAAATGGAGCGCGGACGGCAAGACCATCTCCGATCCGGCTGTGATCCAGACCGTTCCCAGCCAGCAGGGCGTGCAGATGATGCTTTTGCCCTTCGGCTATCCGTTTGAGCACGAGATCACCGGCGAGCTCTCCACGGCCCACGTGCTCTACGAGTACAAGAAGCTCCCCGAGGAGCTGAAGACCAAGTACCTGGAGGCCTCGAGCAACCTGACGCTCTCCGCCCCCGGCGGCGGCAACATCTCCCAGCTGCTCAAGTAAGAGCGGCCCCTGCCCGCCTGTAGATCTTTTTCGTGATGACCGGGGCGGTGGGCTGTTCCTGCCGCCCCGTTTCCCGTTTTTCCGCACACCGAATTCTTACCGTCCAAGGAGCCCGCGCGTGAAGGAACTCTTGCCTCTGCTGCCCCGCCCCAGCCGCTACCTCGGCAACGAGTGGGGGACCGTGCGCAAGGACCCGGCGACCTTACGCGTCCGCGTGGCCCTGGCCTTCCCCGACCTCTACGAGGTCGGCATGAGCTACCTCGGCCAGAAGATTTTGACCCAGGCCGTGAACGAGCGCGACGGCATGCAGGCCGAGCGCGTCTACGCCCCCTGCGCCGACACCGCCGCCATCCTGCGCGAGCACAACGCGCCGCTGTGCACCATGGAGACCGACACGCCGCTGGCGCAGATGGACGCAGTGGCCTTCAGCCTGACCCACGAGCTGTGCTACACCAACATCTTGTACATGCTCGACCTGGCGCAGATCCCCCTGCACGCAGCCGACAGGCTGGCCGCCAAAGAGGACGGCGGCCACTGGCCGCTGGTCATGGCTGGCGGCGGGGCCTGCTTCGATCCCGAGCCCGTGGCCGAATTCCTGGACCTCATGGTCCTGGGCGATGGCGAGGTGGTGCTGCCGGAGATCCTGGAAGCGCTGGCCGCCGCGCGCGAGGCCGGGACCCCAAAGGCCGAGTTTTTGCGCCAGTTGACCGCCCTGCCCGGCGTGTACGTGCCGAGCCTGTTTCAGTGGTCCGGCCCGGGCCAGGCCCTGCGCCCGCTTCTGCCGGGCTACGAGCGCGTACAAAAGGCGCTGGTGCCGGACATCGCGCTCGCGCCCTTCCCCATCTCCCCTGCAGTGCCCTTTGGCCAGGCCATCCACGACCGCTACACGCTGGAACTGGCGCGCGGCTGCACGCGCGGCTGCCGCTTCTGCCACGCGGGCATGGTCTACCGCCCGGTGCGAGAAAAGAGCCCGGAGCGCCTGGACGCCCAGCTCATCGAGGCCATCAGCGCCACGGGGTTTGAGGAAGTGTCCATGCTCTCACTGTCCACCGGCGACTACTCGGCCCTGGAGTCGCTGTTTGAGACCACCTTTTCGCGCTGCGCCGCCGAGCAGGTCACCATCTCCCTGCCGAGCTTGCGCGTGGGCTCCCTGTCGGAAAAGATCATGGGCCGCATGGCCAGCATCCGCCGCACCGGCGTCACCCTCGCGCCCGAGGCGGGCAGCCAGCGCCTGCGTGACGTCATCAACAAGGGCGTCACCGAGGAGGCCCTCATCGAGCACGTGCGCGTCCTCTTTGAGCACGGCTGGCAGCAGGTGAAGCTCTATTTCATGATCGGCCTGCCCACCGAGACCGACGAGGACCTGGACGCCATAGCCGACCTCTGCGTCAAGGTGCGCGACGCCGCCGGACGCCACGTCAAGCGCCTGCAGGTAACAGCCGCGGTGTCGCCCTTTGTGCCCAAGACGCACACCCCGTTCCAGTGGGACGGCCAGATCGGCATGGATGAGATCCGCCGCCGCGTCTACCGCATCAAGGACGCGCTCAAGCCCTACAAGCGCATCACCCTCAAGTACCACCAGCCGGAGATGAGCTTCCTTGAGGGCGTCTTCTCACGCGGGGACCGCCGCCTCGGCCCGGTCATCGAGAGCGCCTACAGAAAGGGTGCGCTGTTCTCCAGCTGGCGCGACCACCTGCGCCTGGAGCCCTATCTGGAGGCGTTGGAGGAGCACGGGCTCACGGCTGCGGAGTTCCAGGCCGCGCGCGAGGAAAACGCGCCCCTGCCCTGGGACCACCTGGATTGCGGCGTGTCCAAGGAATTTCTGCTGACCGAACGCAGGCGCGCCCTGGAGGCCAAGCTCACCGAGGACTGCCGCTACGGGGCCTGCCGCAACTGCGGCGTGTGCAGCCACGAGGGCCGCACCTCGCGCCTGTCGAAGCAGGCCGAGCGGGGCGAAATCAGCCCGCGCCTGGTCTTCTCCCGCCGCGACCAGGATGAGGCCGAGCCCGCCGTCGCGGGAGGGCTGCCGGAGACTCCGGCGGAAGCCCTGGCCGCAGCGGCGGCCAAAGCAGCCGACACCGCCGCCGCCACAGCAGTGGACAACGCGGCCGCCAGCGCGGCCAGCGCCGCAAACAAACTGCACCTGTCCGAGCGCCAGGCCCAGTACCGCATCTGGTACGAGAAGCTGGACGAGGCCGCGTACTTAAGCCAGCTGGAATTGCAGAGCATCCTCGAACGCGCGCTGAGGCGCACGCGCTTCCCGCTGTCCTTCAGCGCAGGCTTCCACCCCATGCCGCGCATCTCCTTTGGCCGCGCGCTGCCCGTGGGCGTGGAGAGCATGGCCGAGTGGTTCACCCTGACCCTGCGCGAGAACCTGGCGCCGGAGTTCGTGCTGGACACCCTGGCCGCCCAGATGCCGCACGGGCTCATGCCCATCCGCATCGAACCCATGGGCGTGCTGGAGCGCACCAAGCAGGCCGTGCGCGAGAAGTTCCTGGTGCGCTACACCGGCGCGCCCGAGGACGTGTTGCGCTGGCTGGGCCACTGGGCCGAGCTGCTGACGCGCGACAGCTTCGTGGTTCAGCGCAAGAGCAAGAACGGCCCCAAGCCCACGGACGTGCGCGCCCTGCTCTCCGAGGTCAGCCTGGAGGGAAAGGACGCCGTGCGCCTGACCTTTGACTGGTCGCGCGAGTACATGAGCCCGGTGAACCTGGTGCATGCCGTGAACGAGCCCATCTCGGCCCTGGCCGCGCATCTGGTCAAGGTCGGGCAGGAATTCCCGGCGGGGTAGCTCTTTTCAACTTGCCTTAGCTATACTTAACACAAACTCGGTAGGCATTAGGAGCTGGATGACCTTTTGCCCTCACTAATTTTGCCCGTACTTGTGCAGGATCGCTCCCATTTTTTGCTGCAAGGCAGATGGACTCCTTTCCGCTAGGCGCGATATCCACGTTGCGAACGCTTTTGCTTTTCCATTTTCCAGTGTGCCTCACACCTGAAAAGTCAGATGCGTCGTCCAATACAAAGATCGGAACAATCTCAGCAAATTCCAGTTCGCTTGAATACACCTCAACTAAATATATCGGTATTTTCCTATTGTTTTGGATAGATATCTCAACAAACAATTCACCCCCATATAGCGTCGAGCATTCGGCCCAAGCTTTTGGTTCAGGCCCTAGCATAGAGCGATTAAGCGAATACAAATGTAACACCCACCCATTGATAATGCCAAATGCCCACGTAGCGGTTGCAACTGACACAAGGTTCAACAAGCTATATTCAGCCACACCAAGTCCCTCCATCCAGTTGCACAAAGATATACACGCTAAGGCACCGGAACCGTGGTGAAGGGCCGTGTGAGGTCGGGCTTGAGCGTGCCCTTGCCCGGAAAGATGGCGTCGTACTTGAGGTTGTCCCCAGGAATGGTGAAGTAGCCGTCGGCCACGGCCTCGGGCGCGCCCAGGCGCAGCAGCTCGCTCACCGTCACCAGCTCATAGCCCTGCTTGCGCAGGCCCCTCACCAGCCGCTCCAGAATGTCGAAGCTCTTCTGCGGCACTGCATTGGCGTGCAGCAGCACGATGGAGCCGGGCCGGACGACCGCCAGGGCGTTTTTGGCCAGGATGGCCGGGGCGTTCTCCTCCTCGTCGCGCTCCCCCTCCACATCCCACTGGATGACCGGATATCCCGACTGCGCCAGCTCCTCCAGCGCCAGCGCCGAGCTGCGACCATAGGGCAGACGCATGAGGCGCAGAGCGGGCGGCACCAGGGCCATCTGCGCGGCCAGGCCCTTGGCCTCGGCCCGGCGGGCAAGCTCCTGGCGCAAGAGCGCGTACTGGGTCTGGGTGGGCTCCATCTGGGCGCGTATCTGCGCCTGGTCCATGAGCGCCAGGTTGCCGTGGGTCCAGGTGTGGCTCCCGAGCTCGAAGCGCGGGTCACTCATGAGCTGCATGGCCTTTTCCGGGTGCGAGCGCATCCACTTGCCGCCCGCGAAGAACGTGGCCTTGTGCCCGCCCGCGCGCAGCAGGTTGATGATCCGGTTGTTGTAGCCAGCGACGTTGTTGGCGCGCTCGCAGAGGTCGAAGGTAAGGGCCACGACCTTGCGGCCTCCCCGGACATGTACCCGCCGGATGGCCCCGCGCAACTCCGGCGGCACCGGCGGCAGCACGGCCTCGCGCCCCGTGGGCTGCGGGAAGGACGGGTCCGGCTCGCCCACCGCGCCGATGACGCGGTCGGCCTCGGTCCCGGCCAGCTCGGCGGGCGACCAGAGGCCGTGGAGCAGCGCGCCGGAGCCGAAGGACAGGGGTTGCCTGGCGGTCTGCTGGTGCGAATCTGCCGCCAGGCCGGTCCCGGCGACGGCCATCAGCAAGAGGCAAAAGAGGCACAGGCAAGGCAGTATCTTCTGGATTGGGCCGAGGGCTTTCATGATGCGGGGCTCCTGGGGTTTCCGCGCGGCGCGGGCTGCCACCTGCCCAGCGCCCCGGCGCGCGCCGGAGCCGGAGGCCAGATGCCGCGCACTATCCCAGAAACCTCGTCCCAGGGCAATCACCCGGCCACATCAAAGCTTGTGCTCCATGCGCCAACCACGCTATATGGCGATTAGACTGCAGAGACAGATACAACGCGAGAGGTGGACTCATGAACGAGAAGGTGAACCTGTGGAAGCCGGAATACATGCTCGACATCGACATCATCGATGAGCAGCACAAGGGCTTCTTCGATCTCTGCCTGAAGTCGGCCATGGTCTGCGAGTCTGCGCGCAACAAGCCGGTCAAGCTCTCTGACGTCATCCGCCTGATCTACGACATGCGCGGCTACGCCTTCCGGCACTTTTTCACCGAGGAGGCCCTGCTGCTCAAGTACGCCTACCCCAAGATCTACGGGCACATGAGCCAGCACGATATCTTCCTGCGCACGCTCCAGGAGTTCACCGCCGAGCTGCACGTGGAGCTGGCCAAGGCCGAGAAGGCCGGGCCCGAGGGCTTCCTGGCGTGCGCCAACCACATCAACGGCTACCTCACCACCTGGTGGGGCGAGCACATCCTGAACACGGACCAGGACTACGCACGCTTCATGCGCGGGCAGAAGGGCCATGCGGCCAAGGACTGAGGCCTCAAGCGCCAGCCCCAGCGCGGTCCATCTTGGGTTGCGCACCGAGGAAACGCTCCGCAAGCTCCTGTAGCTGGCCGGGCCGGATATCCTGGAAGTGCAGCCCAAAGCCGTGCAACGGGCGGCTTTGAGCCTCGCTCTTGCACCAGCGGATGCAGGCCATGACCGGCGTTGGGTCGTCCATGCCCGCGATGCGCAGCCGCACCTCCTGCCCATGATCGAATTCTGCGGGACAGGATACGAACCCCCCGCCGACCGAGAGGTCAAGGACGCTTGCCCGGACCGGACAGGCGAAGGACGGGTCATCCCCTGCGGCCAGCAAGCCGTGCAACATCACGGGCACCCGCCCGCAACGGCGCACTTCGCGCGGGCTGAACTTCAGCACTTTCGAACAAAACGCATCCGGATCGTCCAGGTAGACGATCTCCCTGTCCTGGCCCCGGCGCAGCACGCGCAGCACTGGAATGACGCAGGAGAGCTGGAAGAGCTGGTCGCGCTCCGGGCCAGGCTCGCGCATGACCTTGTCCAATTCGAGCACAAGGCCGCTTGCCCGCTGTTCCAACGAGAGCCCCAGCATCCGCAGCAGCATGGACGCAGACGACGCGTAGCCCGGCGTAAGCCCCAGCCGCGCAATCTCCGCATCGTAGTCCCAGGGTCTGTCGGTAAGAACGCAAATGTTCCGGTATTGGCGCTCAGTTTCCATCTCCGCTCCCCAAAAACCACTGACTTTCGCAATACGTATACCTCTAGCAGATTTTGGGCGAAAAGAAAGCACGAGAGATAATTTTGAAGCTTTTGACGCGGGAATAGGTGGATCGGAGATCCAACGCGTTGTCAAAGCGGCGGCAGATTTCGCTGCGCGGATTCGTTGAGAAGGGCCTCGCCCTCTGGAAGGGAAGCACTCGCGGGTCGCGAGCTCCTTCAACTGCTCGGTAAGGATATCCGCCAAGAACAGACCCGGGTTTCCACGGGTCCGGCGGGGGTCGGTCAGGCCGCTTCCACAGGCACCAGGACTAAAGGGATGCCGCCTCGCCCATGCTCCCTCCCGCTCCTGTCAGCCGCCGCGGTGGAACTGGGCTCGGACGGGCAAAGCCGGCCTGGGGACAGGGCTACGTCTGCACGCGCGCGCCGGGGCCTACTTGTGCTTGCCGGTCTGCACCAGCATCGCCTGGAGATTGCGCGACATTTCGGCGTCGTAGCCGGCGTCCTGGACAAGAATCCCCGCCGCCTTCATGGGCTCCATGGCCTCGGCGTAGACCCGCTTGGTGGTCATGGCGCAGTAGGAGTCGGCCAGGGCGCAGAGCCTGCCCACCTCGCCCAGGGCGATCTTCTTCTGCGGATAGCCGGTGCCGGTGAGGCGCTCGTGGTGGTCAGTGACGCACTCCTCCACCTCGGGGAACTTGAGGTCGAGCTTGGCCAGCATCTCATAGCCGATCTGGGTGTGGCGCTGGAGCTTGCCACGCTCGTCCGGGGTGAGTCCTTTGCCCTTCTCGCGGATGAAGTTCGGGACCTTGCTCATGCCCAGGTCATGCAGGAACAGGCCCGCCGTCAGGTGATCGAAGAACTTGCGCTTGATGTCCCCGGCCTCGTACTGCGCGGCCCTGGTCTTGGCGTGGATGGCCAGGCCCATGATGCCCGTGTTGAAGGAGTGGTTCTCCAGACTGTGGGTGGCGTGCAGGCGCCGGGTGAGCGCGCGGATGCGGTGGATGTCGTGGTACAGGTACTCCGTCAGGACCATGAAGTCGGTCCACACACGGGCCAGCACCATGGGCACGGGCTGATCGAAGACCTCCGTCAGCCGCCGCGTCAGGGCCTGGGTGAAGATGTCGGCGATCTCGGTCTCGTGCAGGTTCTTGTCCACCAGCACCAGGTCCAACTGATAGCTGATGTGCTTGACGTAGATGGGGTGGTCGGCGCGCGAGACGAAGATCAGCCCCTCGTCCACCATCTGGGCCAAGGTCTCCACCATCTCGTTCGTCAGCCGCTCCCCGCCCCGGCAGAACAGCACGATGCGCGCCACGTCCTCCTTGAACTGGAACAGGTCAAGCGGCGGGCGGTATTTGCTGAAGCTCTCCAGAATGTCCTGGTTGATCTGGTAATATTGCTCGTCCAGGGCGTCCGGGATGTCGACTTTCTTTTTCTCAGCCATGCCTGATTTTTCCCACCTTGAGCCTCCGGCGGGACTGCGCCCGCCCTTGACCCGGGCTGCCGGAGGAATCCCGCCCAGGCCAGAGGCCTTGAAAAATATTTCCTCCCGGACCCACTCGCCAGGCCTCCTTGGCCGGGCTTGTAACCACCACGCATCGCTGACTGTTCCAAACGGTCACGCTCGCGTCGGGAGAACTGCGTTGAGCACTACCCTCATTTCCAGTGGATGAAAATGTTTTTTGTGTTGACTTTCCCCTTGAATTCATAAAAAAGTGGGTCGAAGTGGAAATACGTGGTAATTAGTGGTATCAATGGGGGGAATAGTGCGTCTACTTGGTCATGCCCACCGCAGTCTGGACCCGAAGGGACGGCTCATGCTGACCCCGGAGTTCCGCGACCAGCTCCTGGCGGAATCGCCCGGGGGCACTGTGGTGCTGACCCTTTTCCAGGGCCAGATCATCGGCATCACTCCTGCCCAGTGGGAAGCCTTTGTGCTGGAGCTGGAGACCAAGCTCGCCGCGCCCTCAAGCATGCTCCAGGATATGCGCCGCGTGGCCTACGCTGGCTATGTCGAGGTCGCGCTGGACAAACAGGGGCGCATCCAGCTGCCCACGCACCTGCGCAAGAGCGGCCGCATCGACCGGGACATCGTCCTGGCCGGCGTGGGCAAGCGTTTTGAGATCTGGGACAAGGACCGCTTCGAGGCGCTGCTTGAGCAGAGCCACGCGGACGTCTCCGAAGAAATGGCCAGGGCGAACATCGCTCTGCCCTTCTAGCCGGGCGGATACTGACCATGAGCGATGCACAGGAGGTCCCCCACATTCCGGTAATGCTGCAGGAAGTGGTGGAATATTTGGCCCCCAAGCCTGGTGGCCGCTACCTCGACGGCACCCTGGGCCTGGCTGGGCACAGCCTCGGGCTGCTCAGGGCCTCCGGCGGTCAGGCCGAGCTGCTCTGCCTGGACCGCGACGAGCAGGCCCTGGCCCTGGCGCGCGAGCGCCTGAACGAATTTCCCGGCCAGGCGCAGAGCTTCCACCTGGCCTTCAGCGATTTCGAGCAGGCCCTGGAAGAGGTCGGCTGGGACAAGCTTGACGGCGCTGTGCTCGACCTGGGCGTGTCCTCGCTCCAGCTGGACGAGGCCGAGCGCGGGTTCAGCTTCATGGCCGACGGCCCGCTGGACATGCGCATGGACGCCACAAGCGGCATGGACTCGGCCCGCGTGCTGGTGAACAGGGCGCACTTCGAAGACTTGAAGCAGATCATCCGCGACCTGGGCGACGAGCCCCTGGGCGGAAAAATCGCCCGCGCAATCGTGCGCATACGCGAGACCGAGGAGATTCGGACCACGTCAAGACTTGCGGAGATCGTGGCCAAGGCGTATCCCCCCGACCGCCGCCGGGAAGCCCGCAATCACCCGGCCACGCGCACTTTCATGGCCCTGCGCATGGCCGTGAACAACGAGATCGGCGAGATCAAAGACTTTTTGGAGCGCATCGTGCAGTATCTGAAGCCCGGAGCCCGGCTGGCCGTCATCTCCTTCCACTCCGCGGAGGACCGCGAAGTGAAGGAGGCCTTTCGCCATTGGGCCAAGGGCTGCCGCTGCCCGCTTGAGCAGCAGATCTGCACCTGCGACCGCACCCCGCTGGCGCGCATCCTGACCAAGAAGCCCCAGCTGCCCACCCAGCTTGAGATGGACCGCAACCCGCGCAGCCGCAGCGCCAAGATGCGCGTGGCCGAGCGCCTGGGCCCGCTCCAGACCGGGGGACGGCCATGAGCGCCGCCAAGGGCTCGGTCCTCATGTATTTCTGCGCCATCAGCGGCGTGCTGCTCTTGAGCCTGTCCTCGGTCTGGCTGAACATCGAGCGCATGGACCTGGCTTACGACCTGAGCAAGATGGAGAAGGAGCTGAGCAGCCGCACGGCGCTGGCTTCCAAGCTCGAACTGGAGCGCAACAACCTGATCTCGCCTTACCGCCTCAAGCGCCTGGCGGCCACATACGGGCTTGGGCCCGTTGGGCCGGGACAGATGCGGCTGATGAACGGGCAGGATCAGGGAAAGTAGCCGGCAGGGGCGGCCATGGCCAAGCGCGTGTCACGCAGCCGGGAGGGAGCACCGACCAGAGGCAAGACGGACATCGGCAAGCTGAAGCTCTTGCTGGTGGGCCTGTTCTTCGCCGCCATCTGGCTGTCGCTCTGGGGCCGGGCCGCCTACGTGCAGCTGTATCTCGGCCCGGAGCTCAAGAAGGGCGCCGACAGGCAGAGCCTGGCAACAGGGTTTGAATTGGGAGAACGGGGCCGCATCTACGACAGGAACGGCTCCATACTGGCCACAAGCGTGGAGAGCAAATCCGTGTACGTTTCGCCCATCAAGGTCGCCAACGCGGCCCAGACCGCCCAGATTCTGGGACAGATCCTGGATGTTCCCCAAAAGAACATCGAAAAGGACCTGTCCTCGAAGAAGGGTTTTGTCTGGATCAAGCGCCAGATCGGCGACCGCGAGGCCCAGGCCATCGAGGCCGAGAAGCTGCCGGGCGTGTTCTTGACCAGCGAATACCGCCGCATGTTCCCCAACCACCACTCCGCAGGGCAGGTCATCGGCTTCGTCGGCGTAGACGGCGTGGGCCTTGAGGGCATGGAAAAGCATTTCGAGGAGCGCATGGCCGGTCGCCAGGCCAAGTACGTGGTCCAGCGCGACGCCACCGGGCGCAGGCTGTACCTGGACGACCAGGGGCGCGAGATGGACATCCGCGGGGCCGACGTGCGCCTGACGCTGGACACCGTGATCCAGGACGCCGCGGAGCAGGCCCTGGCCGACGCCGTGACCCGCTACAACGGCCGTTCCGGCATGGCCCTGGTGGTCAAGGTCGAGACGGGCGAGATTTTGGCCCTGGCGCACTTCCCGTTCCTCAACCCCAACGCCGCCAGCCTGTCCAAGCCCTCGGCCCGCCGCTTCCGCGCGGCGCTGGACATGTTCGAGCCGGGCTCCACCATGAAGCCCTTCGTCTTTGCCGCCGCCCTGGAGCAG
>Ga0180007_10000609_pt1 | contig 56963 bp, 77 predicted proteins | sample MM_PC_MetaG_FD_121122 | JGI IMG/M metagenome (GOLD analysis project Ga0180007, IMG submission 121122) | Groundwater microbial communities from the Aspo Hard Rock Laboratory (HRL) deep subsurface site, Sweden - MM_PC_MetaG | ecosystem: Environmental > Aquatic > Deep subsurface > Groundwater...
AAAAAGATTGAGTTGATGTTGAATAGATAACTTTTTATCTCATAGACGCTCGTCAACATAGTTACTTCGCATAAAGAAATAAAAAGAAATCCTAAAAAGATTGAGTTGATGTTGAATAGATAATTTTAATTTTGAATGTATTATTTATTACCATTAAATTTATTAACTTTAAGTTTTTCTTTGTAACACAATGCTAATGACATTCTTTAACATATCCTTAATAAATAAAATTAGTCAAATCAAAAAATGCCCCACCAGTGTGTAAAATGTTCTAGAATTATTCCAATTGCAAGTAAAGAATTATTAGAAGGGTGTAGTGAATGTGGTGGTAAATTTTTCTTTTATATTAGGGAAGAACAATTACAAAAAATAAAAGAAAAACCTATTGAAATTCCTGAAAAAGAAAAAGACAAAATAGAGCAAGATATTAGAGAGATGGCTGGAATCCCAGAAGAAAATGCACCAGTCATACTTGATCTTGAATCAATTAGAGTCAAAGGGGATGGAAAATTTGAAATTGACATTGTAAATCTCTTTAGAAAAGATAGACCTTTAATTTATAAGCTTGAAGAGGGAAAATATATAATTGATTTAGCTACAACATTAAAACAAAGTATGAGTGAGATAAAGGAAATTCAAAAACCTGATAAGGAATAAATTTATTAAGTATATTCTCTTACTTTTTTTATGAAAAAAATTAATTCTATTTTAAATAATGTGTTAGAAAAAATTAAACTCACAAAAGAAGATTCAACAAGAATAGAAAAGTCCTTAGGAAATTTTTTGGAACAGATAAAGAAAAGAATAAATGAACTAAAAATAGATGTAGAAATTTTTGTAGGGGGAAGTTTTGCAAAAAAAACAGTTATTAAAAAAGATATTTATGATATTGATATTTTTTTAAGATTTAATAAAAAATATAAAGAAGAAATATCAAAAATAACAGAAAAAATTATCAAAAATATTGGTGGATTTACAATAATCCATGGTTCAAGAGATTATTTTAAGATACAAATATTTTCTGATTTTTTTATTGAATTAATTCCTGTATTAAAAGTTAAGAATCCAAAGCAAGCAGAGAATATTACTGATCTTTCTTATGCTCATGTTTCATATATAAAAAGAAGAGTAAAAAATCCTAAACTTTTAGATGATATAATGCTTGCCAAGGCATTTTGCTATGCAAACCATTGTTATGGAGCAGAATCTTATATTAATGGATTTTCAGGATATGCACTTGAACTTTTAATATATTATTATAAAGGTTTTATGAAGTTTATCAAGGCTATTTCTAAAATAGATATTAAGAAAAAATTAGTAATTGATATTGAAAAATTATACAAAAATAAGTCCACAATATTAATTGATATTAATAGTGCCAAACTTGAATCACCAATTATTTTGATAGACCCTACTTATAAACAAAGAAATGCTTTAGCTGCTCTTTCTGATGAAACACTTGAAAAATTTAAAAAATCTTGTAAAGATTTTTTATCTGAGCCGTCTGAAGAAGCATTTGAACTTAAAAAAACAGATTTAGAACAAATAAAAAAAGATGCAAAAAGTTCAAAGAGTGAATTTATTTTACTAGAAGCTCATACAAATAAACAAGAAGGGGATATTGCTGGATCTAAATTATTAAAATTTTATAAACATTTTTCAGAAGAAATACAAAATTTCTTTTTAATAAAAGATAAAGGGTTCAATTATAATAAAAAAAATGCTGCAAGATTCTTTTTTGTTGTTAAAAACAAAGGAGAAATACTTATTTCTGGACCATGTTTAAAAGATGAAAAAAATGCTAAAAAGTTTAAGAAAAAACATCAAACTTATTTCACTAAAAAAAATAAATTATATTCTAAAAATAAAATAGAAGATAATATAAATAAATTTATAGATAATTGGATATTAAAAAACAAAAAAAAGCTAAAAGAAATGTGTGTTGAAAAACTAGAAATTATAGAGTAAAATCAAAAAAATCATACTTTTACTATTTTTGTTGCTATTTTTTTAAGGGGATTTTCTTTAAGTACATCTAACAGGTATTCAGAATAACTCTCTATTAAAGTTCTCTCAACCCCATTTTGTACAGGAACCCTTGAATCTCCTTTAAAGACTAAAAAACTAACATCTGAATCTGTGTGATTAATAGTCCTATTGGCTTCAGTTCTATATGGGTTTTTACTCCCTTCTTTTCTATAAGCTTCTATTAAATATGTGTTCATTTTATAATTCAATCTTTGCCATATAGTTGGCTACTTCTTCTTTTAATTTATTAAAAGGAATAATATTGGTTAAATAATTCAATTTTTCATCTGAAGGTGTAGAACAAATAGATATTCTATATCCTTTTTGGAAACTTCCTATAGTTAGATTAAGTGTAGGCAAATTACTTTTTGCACTTCTACTAAACTTTACTTCAGGAACTCTGATAGTTTGGTCATTTTCAGAATAAATACTCAACCTTAATTCTGTCTCTTTTATAAATCCATAATTGTCAAACATATCTAAAGGTAAATTATGTGCATTCATTTTATTTGCCCCCATCCATTGCTTTTTCAAATAAAACCGCAAAAGACTGCGCGAAAAATTCAGAATTTAACCATATAGCAACATCTTCTTTGTCAGAACTTTTTGAAAGATAAAACAATATTTCTTTTCTGTCTATTATAAAGAATTTAGCATCAATAGTTATTGGTTTTATGCTTATCTTAAATTTATCAGATATTTGTTTAATTAAATTTTTATCTCCAGATAAAGCTATTTTTACTTTTATGTTTGCTTTTTTTAAAATATCAAAAGTTTGTTGAAATAATTTTGATTTTTGATCCATTTCTTCAGCATTTGTACAAATTATCACTTCTTTTGCTGCGTTTTGAATTATTTCTCTTAAATAATTAGAAATATTTGATTTGCCTTTTAATGCTGCAGATATATCTTCTCTTTTAACAGGATTTATTCCTTCTCTATAAATTTCTTCAAGTTTTGCAAATTCTTCTGTGTCTTTAATGTTTGATAAACCTAATACTCTTTCTTCTGCTTCTTTTCTTGCATTGTTCTTAAGTTTTTCAAGAATCATCTTTGGTTTAATCCCAAGATATTTTACTGGTTTTCCTAATTTTACTATTGCAAATCCTTTTTTCTCAAGACTTTCAAGAACATCATAAGTTCTTGACCTTGGAACTCTTGAAATCTCTGCAACTTCTCCTGCAGATGCAACTCCTTTTCCAAGCAAAGCTAACCAAACCTTTGTTTCATATATATTAAGGTCAAAAAAATCCTTAATTTTACTAATAAGTTCATGTTTTACGAGCATTTTTATTGAATTACAAATTTATTATCAGTTAATTTAGTATAAAGAGCATTTAAATCACAGCTTGAATCTTGTGTGGTTAGCTCACAATAAATAGTACTTGAACTAGGATCATAACCTTTAATTTTAAACCCTACTAAATTATCAATAGATTCTTTAACACATTTTTTTAAAATTCCTTCTTCGGTATTTCTTATCTGATCTTTATTCAATTTTGAATAATCAGGTATTTCTATTTTTAAGGGTGAATAATCAGAGCTTTTTCTTTCTGGATGGACTAAAGTAAGCTTTCTAGTACATTCTTCTAACTTTAATTTTTTTTCATTATCCTTTCCTTCAGATTTCTCGTCTTTCATTGTAAAAATCCATAGAATCAATGCTTTATAAAGCTTACTATTTGTCACCTTTCATCAGTAAGAACATCTTGCGAAATAAACTTAATAAGCTTTATAAAGAGATATGAGTAAAAGAAGGCATGGAAAATAATTTAAAAAGAACAGTGGGGTTTGATTCAGAACCTATTCAAAAAGAAGAAATTGATCCTACAAGGTATTTAAACCTTAGAGTAGCTCTTCTCCATAAAAAGTGGGGATCTATAGATTGTATTGTAAAAGGAGTTTCAAACCATAATGTTTTAGTAAATCTCGATCCAAGGGTATATGGAACTGATGAGTTATTAGTAGATAGAAATGGAATTGAAACAATGTATCCTAAAAAAATAATTCTTTAAAAAACAAAACAACCTAAAATAATCCCTATGAAAATTCCTGCTGTAATAAAAGGCATTGCAGGATAAAACTTCTTCTTCTCTGCTAAGAAAAACAATGTTGCAAGGCCTAGTGTTGCTCCTGCTATAACAAGCAAAGCAGAAATTATTCCAAGGGTTCTTAACATTACTCCTGCTGTAATAATTGGAAAAATAATATCCCCCCCTCCTAAAATAGCAACATTTGCCTTTATTTTTTTCTTTTTTAACTGGGATTTGCTAAGTTTTTTTAATTTAATCTTTACTTTTTTTGAAACATAAGGTACAAAAAATCCAGAAAAAATCTTAAGCTTATCTATCTGATATTTAGCCATACTTTGCATTATTCCTGAATGCCAGACAGCCCACATATCATATAAGGAAATTACAATTAAAAGAGCTATTATTGTCCAAAAACTCAAAATAGGAACAAAAACAGCAGCAATTCCAGGATAAACTAATAACTCTGTAAAATTATGAACTAAAAAATTCCTTCCAAATATTTTTTTAATGGCTAAGGGAAGTGCTATGATTGTTGGAATAATCAGAGCCAATGTTGGAGAAATTACAAAGGGAACAAGTATTTCAAAAGAATAAATAGTGAGCCAAATAGCAAAAGTCACAACAAGAAAGAACCATGCTTTTAAGATAAATTCTAATTTAAATTTACTTAATAAAAATAATAAAGATACTGCTACTATAAATGCTATAATAATTGAGGGAAAAAACTTTGTCCAAAAATCACTTCCTGCTTCAGCTTCTGGAGGAGAAATCCAAGATAAAGAAGGATTTGGAACTTTTTGAATTGTTCCATTCACAACCATATTAATATTAAAAGGATCTGCATGAATAACACCTAACCCTATAAATTGTGTAATAAGAAACATTGACAAAAGAATAATTGTTATTTTTAAGTTGTGTTTCATAGTAAAAACCCCATATTATACTAAAGGAAATAAAGGTTTTTAAGTTTACTCTTAGCACCTAAATCTTAAAAAAAGAAAAAAACAAAAATTAGGTATGAATTGGAAACTAATTCCAGGGGAATATGAAATAGGTAATAAAAAAAGTTCAGTAGCTGTTCTAACTCTTTTAGATAATTTTTCATTTGATAAAAATAAAGTTGCAATTTATGGTAAAGTAATGACTGAAAATCTTGGGGTAACAAGAATACTTGCAAATATTCTTTCTAATAAAAACATAAGATATTTGGTTGTTTGTGGAAGAGATGTTAATGGACATTATCCAGGAGATGCATTAATTTCTTTTTATAATCAAGGCTATACTGAAGATAAAAAAACAAATATAATTACTATAAAAAATACAAGAGCAAAAGACCCAAAACTTCCTATTGAAGAAATTGGAAAAGTGAGGGAGAGGTTTAGAAATCAAATTACTTTAGTGAATATGCTTGGAGAAAAAGATATTAAAAAAATAAAAAGTAAAATAGAAAAATTATTAGAAAAAAACAGTTCACCAATGAGTTGTCCTTATAAAGTTAAATTAAAAAAAGCAGAAAATTTAGGTATATTCATTCAAGATAATATTGCTATTCATTCAAAAATAAATTTAAATAATTTTTATATTATGAGAAGATAAAATGTTTCATTTTCAAACAAAACCAAAAATTTGTAAAATAGAAAATTGGGAAATTGGGGGGCAGCCAGGTGAATATTCTACTGTGTTGTTTGGAGGAATAAGAAAAATCACTGAAAAAAACAAAGAAACTATTATTGAAGGACTTAGGACACAAAAAACTCTTTCTGATAATTTTAATATTCCTGCTTCTGTTGATTTATTTATAAGAAGAAAAGAAGATATTAAAACTAGTCTTGATTTTATTGCAAAACAAATCTCAGAACCATTTTTATTAGATCTTCCATGGGGAGAATTAGAATTAAAAAAAGATGTTTTGGAATATGTTACAAAAAACAATTTACAAGATAGGATCATCTATAATTCCATAAATCCTCTAACAGATGAAGGAGAAGTTAATTTACTAAAAAAACATAAAATAAAGTCTGCTATATTACTTGCTTCTGATATAACTCATCCAAATGCAGATGGTTCCTTAAATTTATTAGAAAATAGATTAGTCCCTTATGCAAAAAAAGCAAATATTGAAAATATGCTTGTTGATCCTGGAACAAAAGCATTTGATAATGAAAATATGGCTGGAGAAGTTTTAAGGTCAATAATGGTAATTAAATCAGAAACAGGACTTGCAACAGGATGTGCAATGATAAACCTTATAGAGTCTTGGAAATATATCAAAGATAAAAAAGATACTCCTGAATATACAAACTCAATTGCATCTGCTAATTCTTTGGCTCAATTAATGGGTGCTGATTTTTTAATTTATGGTCCTTTAAAAATTGCTGAACACATTTTCAATAGTGTTAAAATGACAGATAAAATAAATGCAGAAGCCAATAAAGGATATTTTGGGCTAAAATCAAAAATAACATGATTGAGACAAGTGTTGTTGGAAGCTATCCAATACCAATTACAATAAAACACATAAGAAATGCACAAGAAAATAAAACAAGTTGGTCTGAATTTTTTCTTCCACATATTAAAAAAGCAGTAGAAGATCAACTCTCTGCTGGGATTGATATAATTTCAACAGGGCAGGTCAGGACAGATATGATTTCTGAATTTACAAGAAGAATCTCTGGAATAAAAGAAATTAAAGGGGAAAAATACATAATATCAAAGCTAAAATTTGTAAAACCCATAACCTTGTATGATTTAGTTTATGCTAAAAATTTAATACCAAAAAACAAAAAAATAAAAGGCATCCTTACAGGACCTTATACACTTTCAAAAACCTGTAAAATAACACGTGATTCTGGTTATAAAAATATTGAAGAACTTGCTTTTGATTTTGCAGAAATTTTAAATAAAGAAGCAAAAGCAATTGAATACGAAGTAGATAATATACAAATTGATGAACCTATGTTTTCTATAGAATATCCTGAATATGGAAAAAAACTAATATCAATTGTTAGAAAAGAAATAAAAAAACCCATTGCATTGCATGTGTGTGGAGATGTTTCTAAAATATTTGAAAAATTAACAAAATATCAAGTAGATATTCTTGATCATGAATTTGTAGCAAATCCAGAATTAATCAACCAAATATCAAAAACAGGGTTTAGTCAGAAAATAGGGTATGGGTGTGTAAACTCTTACGATGGTAGGATTGAATCTGTAGAAGAAATTGTTAAAAATATTGAAAAAGCTGTGAAAGTGTTTGGAGAAGATAAAATAATTCTTGATCCAGATTGTGGGTTGTTTGGACTTGGTTTAAGAAAAATAGCATATCAAAAATTAGAAAATATGGTTAAGGCAAGAAATAAATTTTATGGAATAAATACAATAAAGGCTAAAAAAAAGAAATTAACAGACAAAGATTGGGATAAAAAAGGATATTTTTATATTCTTCTTGATAAACAAAATAAACAAATAAGAGTTGAAAATTATGATTATAACCACATTCTTCAAAAAATAATATATGGAGATAATGCAGAAGCCATACTTAATTCTGTTCTCAAATTTAAATTGACAAATGAGGATCAAAATGGTAAAAGACATTATGGATATATTGCAACAGAACTTCAAAAAGCAGAAACTGCTTTAAGAAATAACTTAGATTATATTCAAGACAGAAAACTCAAGATTTCTTAAAATTTAAATTATCAAGAACTTGTGAAATTGCTTCTGGATCTTGTTTTTCATAAACAAAAAAGTGCAAAACAGGAAATTTATTATTAATTAATTCTTGAGCTTGTTTTGTTAGCTCTTCTATCCCAATTTTCACTATCTCTTCTTTAGTTGAATTATCTATTTTTTCTGAAATCTCAAGAGGAATATCTACATAAAAATTTTTAGGGATGCTTGTAAACTGAGATTTTTTAAGTATTGGTTTTAAACCAGGAATGATTGGGACTTCTATATTATTTTTTCTACATTTATCTATAAATTCAAAAAGTCTTTTATTGTCAAAAACCATTTGGGTTACAATATAATCTGCCCCTGTATCAACTTTTTGTTTAAGATATTTTAAATCTGTTTCTGGATTTGGTGAACAATAATGTTTTTCAGGATATCCTGCTACTCCTATACAAAAATAATTTCCAAAACTTTCTTTTATGTAAGGAATCATCTCTGAAGAATGTTCAAAAATTTTAACTCCTTTTTCTTTTGGTCTTCTATATCCTGTATCATCCCCTTGAACAACCAAAATATTATTTATTCCGTCAAACTGTGTTTCTCTAAGATATTCTTCTGTTTCTCCTTTAGTAAAACCCCTACATAAAACATGAGAAACAGCATCTATTCCACTTCTTTGTATACTTGAACAAATAGATCTTGTTCCCATATTTTTTCTTCTTAATATTTTTTCTATTCCACCTTCATTTTCTTCGTATTCAATTCTAATTGGATGATAAGTAACATCAATAAAAGAAGGGTTATATTTTTGTAATCTTTCAACAGGTTCTAAAACATCATTTAGAGAACCTTCTCTTTTGGGAGGTGTTATTTCAAAACTAATTAAAGTAGAATCTGCTCTCTTTATATGATCTATCACCTTCATTAAAACACTAAAAACAAGTTCTTTATAAGAATTATTGGAGTCTATCTCAATCTTAAGGTTTCTAGAGTCCTTGGAACATTTGTCTCAACTCTATTTAATTTGTAGAGTGCAGAAGCTAAATCTAAAGATTTTGAAACTTCACCATGGTTTACAATTATTCTTTTTGGTTTGGGCCTCATATTATTAAAAAATGCTAATAACTCATTTCTTCCTGCATGGGGTGACAAACCTGTCAACATTTCTATCCTCATTTTTATCTCTATTTTTCTTTTTCCATCTTCATCTTCAATAAGAACTTCTCTTTCACCATCTTGGATTTGTCTTCCAATAGAACCTGGTCCCTGATAACAACTAAGAATCATAAGATTATTTTTATTTTCTGCTAGATTTTTAAGATACTCTACAGAAGCTCCTCCAACTAACATACCTGACGTAGCGATTATAATACATGGACCTCCTTCAATTACTTTTTTTCTTTCTTGAGGTGAACCTACTCTTGTAAATATATCTGATATAAAAGGATTATTATCTTGAAAAACTTGTGATTTTACTTTATTACTTAAAAAATCAGGATAAGCTGTGTGAATTGCATCAATATCCCATATCATACCATCTATATACATGGGAACTTTTGGAAGATCTCCTTGCCTTATAGCTTCTTCGACTCTTAAAAGAGTTTCCTGGGCATGACCCAACCCAAGCTCTGGAATTAAAACTTTTCCTTTTTTTTCTATTGTTTCTTTAACCATTTGAAGAAATTTAGCCTCTGTTTCTTTTCTAGGTGGAAGAACATCATTTTTTGATCCATAAGTTGATTCTGTAATCACTGTTTCTACTCTTGGAAAATTAGTTATGGCAGGATCTAAAAGACGTGTTCTTGAATATTTATAATCTCCTGCATAAAGAAGATTATGTGCTCCATTCCCTATATTAAGATGAATCATTGCTCCTCCTAAAACATGGCCTGAATTATAAAAAGTAAGCCTTACATCAGAAGCTACATCTGTAACTTCATTATAATTAAGGCAAATACTATGTTTAACCATTTCTTTTATATTTGTTGAATTAAACAGTGGCTGTGCTGCTTGTTTATAAGCCACCCCAATAAAATCTAAAGAAAGCAAAGCTGCTATATCCCTTGTAGGAGCAGTCATATACACAGGTCCTTTGTATCCCATTTTATAAAGATAAGGCAACAACCCAACATGATCAAGATGTCCGTGTGTAATTATCACTGCGTCTAAATCATTTATATTAAATTCAGGAACATTAAGGTAGGGAAATTTATTTGCTCCTTGAGCAGCAACATCAATACCACAATCAAGAAGCACCTTTGAATTAGGGGTTTGTAAAAGAATACAACTTCTTCCAACTTGTCTTGCCCCTCCTAAAAAAGTAATTCTTATCCACTCTTCTGATTTTTCAGGATTCCATTCCCTATATATTTTCTCACCTATTGAATTAAGAAATTTTCTCCTATAATTATTATTGTCATATAAAACCTCTCTTATATTCTCAGTAATTTGACTCTTAATTGCAGGTGATCTTTGAATTTGGGGGGACCAGAGAGTTTTCTTTTTAATTTCTTCTAAAATAGAACCTTGTTTACCTATAACCATTCCTGGTTTTTTAGCTTCGATGATGACAACACTTCTGTGGAAATCAAAATGTAGGTTTGTTATTTCTGCTTCTTCAGGAACTATTTTTCTTACTTCTTGCTCTGCTTTTTCTTTATCTAAAAGGATTTTTTGATCTGCTCTTAACTCTATTCTTTTTTTTATCTCTTCTACAACTTCTCTTATCCTCCCTTCTCCTTGCTTAAAGAAATTCTCATTATTTGTATAAAGAACTATATTAGCTCCTTCAAACATTGCATCAGTAATTTCTGGAGGAAGTTTTTCTTTAATATTTTTCAAAATATCCATTTTATATTATTAACATAAAATATATAAGCTGTATAAATCACCTGTCTTTAAATTCAGATGTTATTGTTTGGTCAACCACTTTTTTAATTCCATCTTTTGTTATGGTAAAAATGTCAATTCCATAACCAGAACCAACATCCCTTTGTGTAGAAGATTTTAAAGATTCTTTAGCTAGTTCGATGCCTTCTTTTAAACTCATATCTTTTTTATATTGTCTTTCTAAGAGCCCTAAAACAAAAGGCATTCCAGAACCCATATTTGCATCATAATCTTTTATTATATCTATTGTCCCATCTGCTCCAATTGAGTATAATTCTGTTGAGCCATCTTCATTATATCCTGCAACTAAAGTCCCCACTATACTTGGAATCATTGACATTTGTCTAACATTTGAAAAAGTAACAGAAGCTGTAAGTGAGGCTCCTTGTTTAACTGTTGGTCGAGACTTTGACCTAAGTTCTTTAAGTCTAAGTTCTGCAGCAATAACTTTTACTAATTTTTGAGCATCTGCAGCGCCTCCACAAACAGAAATTGCCAGATAATCATTAATTAAAAAGGTTTTTTGAAAATCTTTTTTTCCAACAATATTTCTTCCCATAGTCACTTGTTTATCTGAAGCCATTACAACTCCATCTTTACAAACAATTCCTAAAATTGTAGTACCTGTTTTCAAAATTGAATTTTTTAATTCTTGATCCATTTTAATTAGAACAGAATGATCTTACACTTTATATGATGAAATAAAAGGTATTTAAAGTTTTCGGATTAAGTTCATTGGTGCATAAGCGGTTGGTAATTTTGAGATGATTCCATTTTCAGGTCTATTACCTAAAAACATGTAAATCAAACTTTTTTTCTAAACCATCTTTTATCTCTTTATCTATATGTTCTTTTTAACTCATCCTACTAACATCATGATTCTTCTCAAATCTAATCACATTTTCTACAAAACTTTCTATTTTTTGCTCATGACTTACAATAATGAGTTGGTCCACATTAAGTTGTTCAAGAACATTCCTCATCTTATCTAATTGTTGATCAGAAAAACCATCTGTAGGCTCGTCAAGAATAACAAAATTTTTAGTTTTTATTTTACTCAAGAGTGAATTAATAACTTGATTAAGTGCTAACCTATAAGCTAAAGCAATTGCAGTTCTTTCTCCTCCTGAAAGATAAGCATAATCAATTTCATAATCATGTTGCTCAATTATAGGAGTAAAATCATCTCTAACCCCCACATTAAAAATTCCAGAAACTAACATAGAAAACCATTCTTGAAATAATCTTGAAAAATCAGATTTAAGTTTAAGCATTACATTTCTTTCAATAAAGGAAACAAGGAAAACAAATTTTTGAGAAATCCAGGACTCTAATTCTGAAATCTGAATTAATTCTTTTCTTATTTGCTCTGTTTTTTTTATTTTCTCTTTTAACTCTTCAATTTGTTTAGAAAAAACCTCTATTTCTTTTTTTAATTCTGCCACTTTTATCTCAACTATTCTTTCTTGATTCAAAGCCTCCTCTAGGTCTCTTTTCTTTGCTTCAAATAAACCATCAAATTTATTTAATTGAAAGACAGCAGTTTTCAAAAAGCTTAATTGTTCTTCTAGAAGAGATATATCTTTTTCAATTGAAGAATTTAGGTTCCTTAATTCAGTAATCCTAGTTTCTTTTTCCTTAAAATTTTCAAACCTTATTTTTAATATCTTAAAATCTTGGAGCATTTTTTCACATTCTGATATTTTCTGTTTTAAAGAAAAAATCTTATTAGAAATTTTGTTTTTTTCCAAAGTCAAATTTTTTATTTTAAAAACATTCCCGGATATATCTGAATCTAACTTATTCGATACATTTGCTTTGTAGGATGAATCTACATCTTGCAAACAAGTTGGACACATTTCTATTTTTTTTAAATTTTCTTTTAATAATTCAGATTCTTTATTTTTTAGTAATAGAGAACTAATTTGGGAAGAAACTTCTAAATTATCTTCATTTAATTTTTCCCTTTCAATCTTTAAAGACCTAATTTGAATTTCTAATTCATTAATTTTTGAATCCTCAAACTGCTGATCATTTAAACTTTCTATCTCAAGTTTCAATTTTTTCACCATTCTTTCATGATTCAATGATGTTTCTTTTTTGTTAGACAACATTATATTTGTTTTTGCTATTTCCCCTTCTAATGTTTTTTTTTCATCTATTTTTAAAGAAATCTCCTCTTTTTCTTCTTGAATTTTTTTTCTGATTTCGGTTTTTAAAAAAAGTTCTTTTTCAATTGAAGAGAGATTATAATGTTTAGACTCTAGTTCATTTTCTTTTTCAACAACCACCAATTTATCTTGTTCTAAATTATAGATTAAAGCTTGCTTAATCCTTTTTTCTTCCCTTAGTTTAGATGTTAAAATAGAGATATTCTCCAAAATCCTCTTATATTTATCTATACCAAATATGTGCCTAAGAGTGTTAATTCTAGTTTCAGGATCTTGTAAGATAATTTGTTTCATTTCTTCTTGAGGGGTATAAACAGTAAATTTATATAGAAGATTTTGCTTCTTTGCAAACTCCTTAGGATAATTAAGAATCTCTAATACTTTATTTTTTAATTCAGTGACAGACAATTCTTTTTTAGATCCTTCAATAGTTATTGAGCAATAATCCTGTGAGATTGTTTTACCTCTCTTTAAAGTTTTTTCAATGATTATTTCTTTTCCATCAATCTCAAATTTAACAATAACCCTTCCTTGGTCTTCTCCATTTCTTAAAATAGATGAACCTCTTTGGCCTGGTTGTAAACCAAAAAGTGCAAATTCTATCCCTAAAAGAATAGATGTTTTCCCAGATCCAATATCACCTGAAAGTAGGGTAGATCCTTTTGGAAAAACTATTGATTGATTTTTATAGCTTCTTATATTATTGAGTGTGATTTTTTTTAGTATCATTTGGAAACAGCATTTTTTCAAAATTTCAAAACTTTATTGGCAATCTCTATAAGTCTTTTGCTAAAATTTTCATTGGTTTCTCCTTCTTGTTTTTCTATTGAAAGAGAATTCATTAATTGTGGAATCAATTGGTTAAAATCCGAGGGATTTTTTTCAGAATAAATTTTTATAACCTCTTCTTCTATGTTTTCTGTATTTTCAAGTTCTATTTCTATTTCTTCTTCTTTTACCCTTAAATCGTGGGTATTTCTCAACCAAAAAAAAGCCTTTTTTTTCTTAATTAACTCCTCCATCTGAAGAAAGTTTATATCTGAAATTTTTCCTTTTTTTAATTCTCCCTTTATTCTCAAAAGAACAATTTTATCTTCAAGGTCTTTTTCATTAAGAAAAGACATTATTTTTTCAGTTGCATTAAGAGCATTATCTATTTCAACAATAACCTGAATTGTTTTTTTTATTGGGATTTCAATTTTTTTAAGCATATTTGGAGAATTTGTATCTACAATATAAAAACTTCCGTGGTTTAAATCTTCTAGTTCTTGAAAATTATTAGGAAAGATTGGACCGGGATAAACAAAATTTTCATATTGAAAATCAATATGCAAATGACCTAAGGCATAATAATCTGCTACAGGAATTTTATCTATCTCTAACGCATCAATTGGAAGAGTTCCTTTTGCTTTATCAATAGTTGTGTGGAGCATAAGAATTTTAAATAAACCTGGAGATTCATTAAACCTTATTCTCCTTAAATCTGGTATTTCTAATCCTGATTTTTTTCCAGGATATCCATAAATAGCTACTCCTTCATAAATTGTGGGATTTAAGATAATCTCATTTTCTTTTTCTTCTATTTTTGTCACATTTTTACAAAATCCTGCTTTTTCTAAAACATCAAGAAAAGTTTTTCCAGAAACAGAATAATCATGAGACCCTGCTATTATGAAACATGGTATCTTAGAATCTTTAAGTTTCTTGAATTGTGCAAAAGTTTCTTTAAGAATTTCAATTCCAGGAAAGGCAGTATCAAAAAGGTCTCCTGCAATTAAAATAAAATCTAATTTTTCTTTTATACAAATATCTATTGCTTTTATAAATGATTGGAAATTAAGATTTTGGAGCTCTGGCTGTTTCCATCCTCCTAAATGTATGTCTGCCATATGTGCGAATCTAACCATTTTTTATTTATAATACATAGGTTTTAAAAAGAAAGTTTGTAATATAACAAAACTTTAAAACTTATTAAATCCTTAAATATATAAAATTGATGGTGATAAAGTGCGATATAATATTCTTTTTGGAGGTCAAGCAGGACAAGGCCCTAATATTTTAGGGGAAATATTAGGAGAAGCACTTGTAAAACAAGGGTATTATGTATTTTACTCAAGAGATTACCAATCCTTAATAAGAGGGGGGCATAATTTTAATGTTTTGACTTTTTCAGATTCTCCTATTCATAGTAATGATTCTAAAATTGATGTTTTAGTTGCTTTAGATGAAAATACTAAGAAGATTCATAGCACAAAAATGAAAAAAGAAGGAATAATTTTAGATGGAAAACATGAAAATATGTATTTTGCCGGAAGATTATTTAAACTTCTTTGTTTAGATTTTGAAACCTTAAATCAAGAATTAAGAGAATTAAAAAAGAAGTATGAAGAAAATTTAAAAAATGCTAAATTAGGTTATGAAGAAGAAACTAAAAATATTTGTCATGTTAAAAATCAAAAAAATAAAATTTATTTTTTAAATGGGAGTAAAGAAATTAGTCAAGGAGCAATTGAATCTGGTCTTGATGTTTATTATGCTTATCCTATGACGCCTGCAACTCCTGTTTTAAGAGAATTAGCAGAAAAACAAATTGAAAAAAATTATCTTGTTTTAGAACCAGAAAATGAAATTGCTGTTATTAATTCTGCAATAGGAAGTGCTATTACAGGGGCAAAAGTAATGATTGGTACTAGTGGTGGAGGATTTGATTTAATGACAGAAGGTTTGAGTATGGCTGGTATTGCTGGAGTACCTTTAGTTGTTTATTTAGCACAAAGGCCTGGACCTGCATCAGGAGTTCCTACTTATACTGCTCAAGGAGATCTAAATATAGCTAGACATGCCGGTCATGGAGAGTTTCCAAGAATGGTTCTTGCACCAGGTGACCCAATAGAATGCAGGGAATTAACAAATCAAGCATTTTATTTTTCACAAAAATACAAAATTCCTTGTATTGTCCTAAATGACAAACATCTTGCTGAAAGTTTTTATAGTTTAAAAGAAATTCCAAAAATAATTAAATCTCAAAAAACAATTTCTCTTGGTAAGTTTAATAGTTATGAATCTACTTCAGAAGGAATATCAACAGAGGATAGCAAAAGAATTGAAAAAAATAATATTGAAAGATTAAAAAAAGTTTGGGATATTGAAAAAGAAGCAGAAAAATTTATCCAGTATAAGAATTTTGGAAAAAAGAATTCTAAAAATTTAATTGTATCTTGGGGTTCTACAAAAGGTGCTATTTTAGATGCTATTCAAGGACTAGATACAGAATTTTTACAGATACTTTATATGGAACCTTTTCCAAAAGAAATTCTAAAATTTCTTAAAAACAAAAATATAATTTTAATTGAAAATAATGCTACCGCACAACTAGGGCAGTTAATAACAGAGAAAACAGGTATTTTTATTGAAGATAAAAATAAAATCTTAAGATTTGATGGGAGGCCTTTTTTAGCTGATGAATTAAATTTAGAGGTTAAGAAAAGATTAAATTAAATTCAAGTATTTTTATGAAAATCAAAGAAATTAAAAAATTTGGAAGAAAAAAGATTATTAAAATTGCAGCAGAAAAAATTAGAGAAGAATGTTTAAAAAAGAATATCAAAGGGTTTAATATAAAAAATTTTACTAAGATAAAAGTTAAGATGAGTGATAAAACAGTTTGTGTTAAATTTGGGATGCCTGTTATTTTTGTTCAAAACAAAAGTAAGAAAAATTTTGTTTATAATGTTGATGTAATTATTTCTGAAAAATTTGAGTATGTTAATTTTTTTGGTCAATTTCCAGGAAATATTGAAGTTAAAAATAAGCGCTTTTTCATACCAACACCAAAAATCAAAAAAGCTATTGAATTTGTTTTAAAAATGGCAAAAAAAGGAGAAGTTGGAACCAGCAATGGAAAAAGATTTGGAATAAACACTACAACCACAATTGAAGACCTGAATAATACTTATAAAGTTAATGAATTTCATCACCCTATAAATGAAGGCATGGTTTGTGAGTATAATAGTTATTATGAAATTTCTAAAAAAACTGGAAAAATTTTAAGAAATTTTCACTCTGACCCTTGTCCTTATCCCCTACTAAAAGTTACTGGAACAAAAACAGAAATTTTTAAAGAAATAAATAATTAAAAGGATATAAAAAGAAGTATTAACCCATAACTAAAAAAGATTAAAATGAATATATCAACAAATGTGAAATCAACATGGTGTCCTGGATGCCCAAATTTTATGATACTTGCTGGTGTAAAAAAAGCCCTTGAAAATAGTGGGAAAAAGCAAAATGAAATGGTTATTGTTTCTGGAATAGGGTGTCATGCTAAAATCTTTGATTATTTGAATCTTCCTGGACTTAATAGTCTGCATGGAAGAGTTCCTCCTGTTTGTTTTGGACTTAAAATGGGAAATCCAAACCTTAGTGTTTTAGGTTTTTCAGGAGATGGTGATGCTTATGCAGAAGGATTAGAACATACTATACACTCTGCAAGATATAATTCAAATTGGATTTATATTGTTCACAATAATCAAGTATTTTCATTAACAACAGGTCAACCAACACCTACAACTGAAATAGGTTATAAAGATAAAACAACTCCTTTGGGGGTTAAAACTTTTCCATTAAATCCGATTAAACTTATGCTTGCGAGTGGTGCTAGTTTTGTTGCAAGAGTATTTGCTGACATTCAACAAGTAGAGAATGTTATAAAAGAAGCTCTTAAACATAAGGGATTTTGTTTTATAGAAATTTTACAACCTTGTTTAATTTTTCATCCAGAAACCTTAAAATACAAAAATAAAATTTATGATTTGCAAAAATCAGGGCATAAAAAACAAGATTTTCAAGCAGCAATGAAAAAGGTAGAGGAATTTGACTACAATGAAATAAAATCAGACACAAAAATTCCTGTTGGAATTTTTTATCAAGTTCAAAAACCTATTTTTGAAGAACAATTTCCGCAACTTCAAAAACTCGGTCCTCTTGGATGGAAGGGTATTAAGAGATGAGATCTGTATATATTAAAAATTCTTTAAGTTAATATGGGTTTAGCAAAAATTATTAATGAAGGGGGAAAGATAGGAATAGGTTTATCTATATTAGCAGGATTATATTGGATATGAGATACTCTTAATACTGGATTAGATGAAGGTAATTTTATTGCAGCTTATTATATAGGTATATTTGGGGTTGGATCTCAATTCTTTAAAGGGGTAACAGATTCTTATGTAAATCGACAACCCAACTCCCAAACATAAAGTTCTTCAAAAAACAATTTCTTTTTTGCTATTAATTTTGTTTTATAAGTTTTAAAATAATTATTAACATTAACCATAGGAGTTAGTGAGCTCAGTAATAATAATGCTCTTCCTTTAGAAGCTAAATGACTTCTCAGTTGTTTAAGAAATCTAATTATTAATTCATCTCCTTTTTTTCCTCCTGTTGTGTCTGGTTCCTTATCATGTTTAGATTCAGGTAAATAAGGGGGATTGAATATTATAAAGTCATATTTGTCTTTGATATTTGAGAATAAATTTGATTGTATTATTTGAGATTTAGGAAATTTTGATTTAAGGTAATTAACTGCATCTTTATTTATATCTGCTAAAGTTATATTTTTAGGGTCTACTCCATTATAAATACAAGTCTGAGCTTGAATACCTAATCCAGATCCAATATCAATAACTTTCTCAATTTTATTTTCTTTGCAATAATCACTAACTACTCTAGATAATAAATAAGAATCTTCTTCAGGAGAATAAATTTCAGACATTTTACCCTGTTAAACCACTAATAAGAGTTATAAATTGTTCTTTAAAAAAGAACCACACTATAAAAAAACCTAAAAGACAAATAAAAAAGAGTAATAAAAGAATAAGTAATAATTTCTTTTTTGGACTTGATTGTTTTGGACCATAATCTGAAACTCCCTGGGTAAAAACACCTGGCTTTATGTTTTCCTTAACAATTTCTTGGGGAACTTGATTTGGTTTTTCAAATCCTTGTTCTTTGGTCTGTGATTGTATTTTTTTTACTAATTGGTTTAATGGTTTAAAAATTGTTTTTGGTTTTTCTGGGGGAGTGTGTTTTACTTGATGTTCTATGGGAATTACATCTTGTTGAGTATATAAAGCTCTTGCAGCTTCTTGAATTTCATTTCTATCATAACCTGAATTAAAAAAACTCATCATTGCTTGCTTAAGAGTTTCACCTCTATGTAATGCAAGCTTTAACCCTTCAACTATTTCCTGGTTTACCATGTTCTATTAATGAAATATGGGTTTAATTAATTTTACAATTTCAAAACATTCCCGTCTGATGAAAGATGAGATGTTTCTCTAAATTTATAACCCAATTCTGAAGATAATTCTATAAAAGGTGTTTCTTGTTGTAAAGTTCCGTGTGCAGGAATAACATTTTTAGGTTTTAAAAGTTGTATTATCTCTCTTAAATCATCCCTACTCCCATGTCCATGAACATGTATGTCTGTTTGAATTTTAACACCAATTTTTCTTAGTTTATTGTCTAATTTATCCCTGGCAAGAATATTAACTGGTGTGGGTATAACAGATGATGAAAAAATTAAATTGTCGCCATCTCTAAACTTAAAAGGGGTTTCACCCTTAACAATTCTATCTAAAATAGAATTTTCCTCTGCTTGATGCCCTGTACAAACAATAAGATATTTATCCCTATGTTGTTCTATCTTTCTTAAAAAAGAGTTTATTTGTTTTCTATATTTGATTAAAGTTATATTTTTTTTAAAAGGACATTTTCCAACTTCAATTGCAGCATTCATATATTTATTTAAACTTCTTCCTAAAAATATTATTTGCCTGTTTGTTTTTTTAGCAAATCCCACAATACTGTTTAATCTTTCAATATGAGAAGAAAAAGTTGTTATAAAAAAAGCTGATTTCCTATTTCTTACTTTTTGAAAAGCATCTTCTAACATGTGTCTAGCTATTGTTTCACTTCCTGGTCTTTTCTCTGATCCTGAATAAAGTGCATCAACTACAAGGACTTTGACACCTAATTTTCCTAATTCTTTGAGTTTTTTATAATTTGGAGGTTTTCCCATTGTAGGATAATTATCAAATTTCAAATCCAAACCATAAAAGAAAATACCTTCATTTGTATGTAAGGCTATAAAAACACAATCTATTGTTGAATGAGTTGTATGAATAAACTCAACCTTGTATTTTTTATTTTTGCCTTTAACAAAATGTATTGAATCTGGCTGAACTTTTTTTCTTGGATTATTTAATTTTATTTTTTCATCTTCTAAAACAGCCTCTAAAACTTTCATTGTAAAGGGAGTAGCAAAAATAGGAACATTAGGATATCGATTTGCAAGATAAGCAACTCCTCCAACATGATCTAAATGTGCGTGGCTTATGAATATTGCCCTAACTTTATTTCTCCACCCTAATTTATCTAAAACCTCATCATTAGGAATTGCCCCAAAATTTCTAAGTTTATCTTCTGTGTATCTTTGATTAATCTTTCCTTTTTTTAATCTATCAGTATATTCAAACAAGTGTTCTTCCTGGAGTTCAACAATTCCAGGTATAAAAAGTCCTATATCAAAAATAAAAACATCTTCACCAAGCTTAACAGCAGTCATATTCTTTCCTACTTCTTCATATCCTCCTACTGTACAGATTTCCATTTTAAAAACAACCTATGGTTTTTTTCTGCTCCCTCATTGGAAAGCAGTTATTTATCTTAATTTTCTCTCTTCCCAATAAGCTCGTTTTCCCAAGCTCGAAGAGATTATTTTTTAATTACCTCTGATGAATTCAGATAAGAAAACCTAAAGGTTTTCTATTATTGAAAACATACTCATACCTCTTTTATAAATTTAATTAGTATCAGGGGTTTAAGAATGTTTTTAAGAAGACATAATTTTATAAAAATGAACCTCTCCTAATGTTTATGGCTTTAATTAGAAGTTATAAACGAGGGCAGGGAATAAATATAACTGGTAATGGAAAAAGTATAGATATTATTGTTAAAAGAGTTGGATGGGGAAGGGGCAACCCAAGGGTAGATTTAGAAATAAAGGGGCATCCAAAAATAACAAATATACATTTAAATGAAACAAATAGCTATTTTATATTATATCATTGTATTAAAATTTTTAGAGGATATAAACAACATAATAGGGGAGCAATTAGGTTAATAGCAAGTGGGCCTAAGGAATATAAATTTGAACAAAAAAATTACAAAACAAATTTAAAACAAATTTAAAAACTCTCTTCACTTACTATACTTATGAAAGCCCTAAAACCATCTATGAAAGAAAATAAAAGATATTTGTTAGTTAGGGGTAAAAATCTTAAAATAAACATAGAAAAAGCCATACTAGAATTTATAGGTGTGTTGGGATATTCTAAAGCATGCCCTAAAATAATTAAATCTGGGGTAGATTTTGCTGTTCTTTCTGTAAACAGAGAAGCTATTAACTCTGTCAGAGCATCTTTTGCTGTGTGTCCTGACAAGGTGGGGGTTGAAAAGGTCAGTGGGACTTTGAAAGGGTTGGGGAAGAAAAATATAAAAAGAACAAAAAATCTTAAATAATATGGATATGGTTAATTTATATCAAAGTGCTGTAGAAGTGACTATTTTAACTGGAGGTGTAAGTCTTGGGCTTGGAATAATTTATCAATTTATAGATAAACCTCTTAAAAGAAATGAAAGAAAATTTATAGAAACTTTTAATAGGATAAAAGAATCTAAACTCGAGGAGAATTCTAAAAATCTTAGTAATGTCTGAATTAATTACTCAAAAAATCTAAGTTTTTGGATATCCAAAAAATTTAAAAACCCATTATATTTCTAAAACATGTAAAGAGAATAGGAAAAAGATTAGATTATTATAAAATTCTCTAAAATTAGAAAAAATGGATATGCCAATAGATATGCAACATCAAGCAATGGGCTATGATAGAACTGCAACTATGTTCTCACCAGAAGGCCATTTACTTCAAGTAGAATATGCAGAAAAGACAGTCAGGCTTGGAAGTGCAAGCATTGGAATGGTTTGCAGTGATGGGGTTTTCATATTAGCTGATAAAAGAATAACAGATAAACTAATAATTCAAGAAACAGCTAATAAAATTTATGAAATTGACTCACATATAATTGCAAGTGTAGCCGGCATCATAGCAGATGCAAGAATCCTTGTAGAAAGAGCACAACTTGTAGCACAACAGCATAGAATTACTTATGAATCACCAATAGAACCAGAATTAATAATCAAAGAGATCTCAAACACAAAACAACAATTTACCCAATATGGAGGGGCTAGACCTTTTGGAGTTGCTTTAATGGTTGCTGGAATTAATAATAATAAACCTCAATTATTCACAAGTGATGTTACAGGAAATTATTTTTCTTATTATACAAATGCAATTGGAGAAAATGATGATAAAATAAAAGAACAATTAAGAATAAAATATTCTGAAAGTCTTACACTTAAAAAAGGAATAAAAATAGCAATAGATATTTTTAAGGACATACAAGGGAAAAAATTTAATATAAATGACTCTGAACTATGTTATATTGGGAGTGAAGATTCAAAATTAGTTAAAATGGAAGGGGAAAAAATTAGAGAATTTGTAAAATGACACAAACACTAGCAAGAATTAAAAAAGTAGGAAAGAATTTTGAAATTATTGTTGATTTAGATGATGCATTGAAATTTAAAAAAAACGAAATTTCAAGTATTGAAGCAAAAGGGGAAAAAATATTTACAGATTCAAAAAAAGGGCAAGTTGCATCAAATTCTGATTTGCAAGGAGCTTTTGGAACCCAAAATATTTCTGAAATTGTTTCTAAAATAATAAAAGAAGGAGAAGTTCAGACCACTCAAGAACATAGAGATGCTCAACAAGAAAAGAAATTCAATCAAGTTGTTGATTTTTTAACGAAAAATGCTATTGATCCTCAATCAGGAAACCCCCATACCCCTGAAAGGATTAAAAGTTCACTAACTCAAGCTGGAGTAAATATTAAAAATATACCAATTGAATCCCAAATTCAAGAAATAGTTGAATCATTAAGTAAAATAATCCCTATAAAAATATCAACTAAAAAGGTTAAGGTGACTATTCCAGCTATGCATACTGGACAAGCATATGGAATAATAAACCCTCATAAAAAAGAAGAAAAATGGAAAGATAATGGAGATATTGAAGCAATTTTAGAAGTTCCTTCTGGAATAATTATGGATTTTTATGATAAATTAAATTCAATAACACATGGAAGTGCTTTGACAGAGGAAATTAAAGATGACCAATAGAAAAATAGTAATACCTGGGGAAATCATTGAAAAAGGAAATGATTTTTTAGCAGGAGAAGGAACTGAAAAAAAAGTAGATGAAATTGTTGCTTTAAGATTTGGGTTAGCAGAAGAAAACAATAAACTTGTAAAAGTAATTCCATTATCAGGAGTTTATCAATCAAGAAGAGGAAATGTTGTTATTGGAAGAGTTGAAAATGTTACTTTTAATGGGTGGGTTATAGATATTGGTTCACCTGAAAGCACATTTCTATCTTTAGTTGAAGTGCCAAGATATGTGAACAAAGATGGGCTGGAAGAGGTTATGAAAATAGGAGATAATGTTGTAGCAAAAATATGGGCTATTAATAAAAGAGGAATTGACCTTACAATAAAGGGAAGAGGTCTTGGAAAAATAGAAGAAGGAATTGTTTTTAAAATCAATTCTAACAAAGTCCCAAGAGTTATTGGAAAAGAAGGAAGCATGATAAAAATGATAAAAGACGAAACAGGATGTAATATTACTGTAGGACAAAACGGATTAATCTGGATAAAAGGAGATAGAATAGATAATGAATTACTTGCAAAAAAAGCAATTTTGTTTGTTACTCAAAAATCATTTATATCTGGTTTAACTGATGAAATAAAAAAATGGTTTGAAAAAGAAGGGGGGAAAAAATAAAATGGGGCATATTGGAGTTAATTTAAAAAATTATCATAAAAAAAGTATAATTGAATTTGTAGAAGAAAATTCAACAAAAATAGTTGGATATAAATTTAAAAAAGATGGGAAAATTAAATGTAATTACTACCCCATAAAATCTGGAGGAGGAATTCTTATTTGTGATGATAAATTATATTTAGAAGATGTTAAATCTATAAATAGTATTTTTCTAGGAAAATTAGAAAGCACAATTGAAGAATCTCTTAAATTAGGAACAGACACATTAGGAGATTTTGTTAATAAATACAAAAAAAATCATGTTGAAACAGAAAAAATAAAATGACAACAAAAATATTCAAAAGAAAAAGTGGAAGAAAACCTGAAGAAATGAGACCAATCAGTGCTAAAGTTGGAATAATCCCAAATGCAGATGGAAGTGCTATGTATCAATCAGGAGAAACAATAGCAATTGCTGCTGTTTATGGTCCTAAGAAAATGCATCCACAACATATGCAAGATCCTGGAAAAGGTGTTTTAAGATGCACTTATAGTATGCTTAGTTTTTCTGTGACTGACAGAATAAGGCCAGGACCTAATAGAAGAAGCACTGAAATAAGTAAAATAATAGAATGGGCAATAGAACCTGTGTTAATGATAGACAAATTCCCCAATACAGTTATTGATGTTCATATAAATATAATTCAAGCAGATGCAGGAACAAGATGTGCTGCAATAAATGCTGCTGCAATGGCTTTAGCCTCTGCAGGAATACCTATGAAAAATATGGTCTCGAGTATTGCTGCTGGAAAATTAGATAAAACAGTTGTTTTAGATTTAGATAAGTATGAGGATTCTGAATTTGAAGAAGGAGAAGGTTCAACTGACATTCCAATGACTTTTACTGATGATGGAAAATTAACCCATATTCAAATTGATGGAAATATTACAAAAGAACAATTAAAAGAAGCTATTGAAATGGCTAAAAAAGCATCAAAAAAAATTTATGAAGTTCAAAAAAAAGCTTTGAAAGATACTGGAGAAGAAAAATGAAAACAATGTATGTTGAGATAAAAGATAAATTAATGGAAAAAAAAGAGCCAGTAAGAAGGGGAGGAGAACCATTTCAAATTTGTAAAATAGCTGAAATTATAAAAAAAGAATATGATATTTCTCTAAAATCTATTTGTGCTGGTGCAAGCTTTGGAGCTTTTTTCGAGATTCCAGATGATAAAATAAAATATTTTAACAAACCTAACATAGAAAAATTATTAAGAAAAAAAGACAAAGAATCATTTAATGCAGAAATCATGAAAGTTACAGGTAAAAATTAAAATGGAAACATCAGAATTAACAGAAAAAAGAATAAAAAAATATTTATCAGAAGGAAAAAGGTTTGATAATAGAACTCCTGAACAATTTAGAGATATAAAAATTGAAACAGGGATTTCAAAAAATGCAGAAGGATCTGCAAAAGTTAAAATAGGAAATACAGAAGTTTTAGTAGGAATTAAAATGAATGTTGGTGAACCATATCCTGATTCACCTGATAAAGGTAATTTGATGGTTACTGCAGAATTGCTTCCCTTAAGCTCTCCAAGATTTGAAAATGGGCCACCTAAATTCCCTGCTATTGAATTAGGAAGGGTTTTGGATAGGCTTGTGAGAGAGAGTAAGTTTATTGATGTTGAAAAATTGTGTATTAAAAAAGGAGAAAAAGTTTGGACAGTCTTTATTGATGTTTATTCCATAAATGATGATGGAAACATAATGGATGCTGCTGGGTTAGGAATTATTGCTGCATTAAAAACAGCTAAAATCCCTAAATATGATGAAAAAGAAGAAAAAGTTCTTTATGGAGAATTAACAGATAATAACATTCCTTTAGCAAAACACACACCAATTTCAATCACTTATCATAAAATAGGAGATAATTTTATCGTTGATCCTACAAGAGAAGAAGAAGATATAAGTGAAGCAAGAATTACTATTGGAAGTTACGATGAGTCAATAAGCTCTATGCAAAAAGGAAATTCAGCACTTTTAAGTATTGAAGAGTTTAATAAAGTTTTAGATATGAATGAAAAAGTGTATAAAGATATTTTTAAAAAGATTGGGGCACAATTGAAATAAGATGACAAATATACAAGAATTCACAAAATATGAACGTGCAAGAATTCTTGGAGCAAGGGCCTTACAAATTGCAATGAACGCTCCTCTTTTAATCAAAATTAGTCCAGAAGATTTAGAAAAAATAAATTATGATGCCTTAAAAATAGCTGAAACAGAATTTAATTCTAATATACTTCCAATTTCCATAAAAAAACCTTTTCCAATAAAAAAACAAGAAAAATTAAAAAGAGCTAAAGAAAAAAAATTAAGTGACAAAGAAATTGAAAAAAAAGAGATTAAAGAAGAAGAAGAAATTGTGAAAGAAGGTGAAATAATGAAACTCGCTAATCCTGAAGATGAAGAAGAAGGTGGAGAAGATACTGCAGAAGAAGAATAAATATATGACCAAGGAAAACATTATCCACCTATAACTTTTTTTACAAAAAAGGTTATAAACGCTATTTCTTTTCTCATTTTATGATAATAAAGAGTGTGAATGCAAAAGCTATTTTAGATTCTAGAAAAGATAAAACAATTGAAGTCACTATAAATACTAATGCAGGTAAATTTAAATCTAGTTCACCAAGTGGAAAATCAGTGGGAAAACACGAAGGCAAAGCATACAAGAAAAGCCTTGAATTGGACATAACCACCTTAAAGAAATTTAGTGATTATTTTTCAGAAGAAAAAATAGAGAATTTTAATGACTTGAGAAGAATAGAGGATATATTAGATAGGCATGTTGGTGCTAATAGTATTACTGCCCTAGAATTTTGTGTTTTAAAGGCATTAGCAAAAGAGCAAAAAAAAGAAATTTGGGAATTGGTGAATCCTAAACATGATTTCTTTGCTAAAATAAAGAAGCCTAAATTCCCGAGATTAGTTGGAAATTGTGTTGGGGGAGGAAAACATTCTCAAACAAAAGATAAAAAACCTGATTTTCAGGAATTTTTATTAATTCCTAAAACAAAAACCATAAAAGAAGCTTTTGAATTAAATAAAGAAATTCAAAAGAAAATTGGAACAATATTAGAAGAAAAAGATCCTAATTTCAAAAATAAGAAAAACGATGAAAATGCTTGGATAACTTCTTTAAATGAAAAAGAAATTTTAGATATACTCAAAAATCAAAAAGTAGAAATAGGATTTGATATAGCTGCATCTTCTTTCTACAAAAGAAAAAAATATCATTATGAAAATCCATTATTAACAAGAACTAGTGAAGAACAATTGGGATATATTAGAAATATGATTAAAAATTATAAAATACTTTATATAGAAGATGGGTTTAATGAAGAAGATTTTGAAAGATTCTCAGAATTATTAAAAAAAACAAAAGATTGTCTTATTGTTGGGGATGATTTAACAGTAACAAATTCTAAAAGACTTGAAAAAGCAATAAAAATGAAGAGCATTAATGCTATAATTGTTAAACCAAATCAGTGTGGTTCTTTACTTGAAGTTGAAAAAGTTTGTGAATTAGCTAAAAAAAACAATATTAAGATAATTTTTTCACATCGAAGTGGAGAAACAAATGAAAATATTTTAGCTGACTTGGCATTTGGTTTTCAAGCTGATTTTCTAAAGTGTGGAATAAGTGGATATGGTCGTGAGGAAAAAATAAAGAGGCTTATTGAGATTGAAAATAACTTCAAGTAAAATGGAAGTTATAGAGAGATTTTTAAAGCAAAAAAACATTCTTCCTGTATGAAAATAATAGGAATATTTATTATGATTCTTTTAATAATACCACTAATTAGTGCAGATGTTATTCTGCCAGGACATCATCCAATCACAGTGATTAATAAAATAACAAATATCATTGATTATCCTAATTATGTTTTCATAAGTGCTCCACCAATAGAAAATCAAGGGCCTGGTCTTAATATGTGTCCTATAAAAATAGTAGAAGAGGGAATAATCTCAAACCAGTATTATAAGCTATGTGATCTTTCTATTTTTGTAATAGAAAAAGATAAATGGGATATTGGAGAAGCACAAAAATTTATGGAGGCAGAAGATGTTGATTATGAAAAAACTTATTCAGAGTACTTTAGTTTTATGGAATCTATAAGTGCCAAAGAAGTTATTAAAAATATACACACATACAAAACCGTTTCTGATTCAAGCACTGTAACAGAAGAAATAAATACTTATGCTATTGATTTGTCAAAAGTTAAAATAGAGCCAGATAATGTAAAAAAAGAAATAGAATATCTAAAAACAATAATTTATGTTTTAATTTCGTTAATCTCCCTTGCAATTATTATTACAATCTTAGTAAAGAGAAAGAAATGATTGATCTACTTTACTATCTCATTAAACTTTTTGTTTTTGGATTAACTTTTGTCATAGAATTTGTAGTATATGTAATAGGAACAAAATCAAAAGTTAGTAAGGCTGCACTTTATGCTTTATTAATAAATGGTTTTACCTGGCCTTTAGCAACTAGGTTTTCTACTTTAGAAAGTATATTTTTAGTAGAATTTATTGTATTTGTTGTAGAATTTGTCCTAATTATGCTTATGTTTAAAATGAAGTGGTGGAAAGCTCTTTTAATTTCTTTAATAGCTAATACTATTACTATGATTTTAGGGTTTATTCTTTTAGTGTTTGGATTTTAAGACCAAAGACTTTTTAAACTAATTTTCATCTGAATCCTTATGGTAGATGTTAAAGAAGAAATTAAAGATGAAATAATAGAAGATATTGAAGAATCTGGAGTTTCTGAAGAAGTAGCTAAAGAAGAAGCTCTCGATGAAAAATCAATAAAGGAAGCAGAAGCTGAAAGCAGAGATAATTCTAATGAAGCAAAATCTCTAGAAGAAAGAAAAAAAGCTCTTTTAGAAAAAGCAAAAAAACTTGCTAAAAAAGTAGAAGGAATAAAAACAGAAGAATTAAAAGAGCAAGTAAAAATTAAGAAAAAAACAGACATGCTTATTCCTCTTGAGGAGTATGTTAAAGCAGGTATTTATCTTGGGACTAAAGTTGTTACACCTAATATGAGACCTTTTGTTTATAGGAGGAGGGCTGATGGTTTAGCTATCTTTAATACAGATTTAATTGATGAGAAAATTAAAGAAGGTGTTGAGTTCTTAAGTAAATTTGATGCAAAAGACATTATACTTGTTTGTAAAAGACAAGCTGGATGGAAAGCTGCAGAAATGTTTTCAGAATTAACAGGGATAAGAATATTTACTAAAAAATATCCTGCAGGAATTTTAACAAATACACAACTTTCTGATTTTTTTGAAAATGAATTAACAATCATCACTGATCATTGGCTTGATAAAAATGCCTTAAATGATACTCTAAAAGTTCATAAAAAAGTTTTAATGATTTGTGACACTAATAATTTCTCAAAAGGAGCTGATAAAGTTATTATAGGAAATAACAAAAGTCCTAAAAGTCTTGGGGTTATTTTTTATCTTTTAACAAGAGGTTTTTGTAAAACCAAAGGAATTAAGAAAAATGTTCCTGATTTAGAATTTTGGACAGGGGAAAAATAATTAAAGTTCTGGATATATTTTTATAAATAATTAGAAGAATTATATTTTATAAATATTACTCAAATAAAAAAAGATTAATAATGCTTTCACTTTTTTCACTAAGAGTAGGATTAAGAAAACTCTTATATAATCCTTAATCGAAAATCCATTTAGAATTCCTAAAATCTAAATCTTAAAAAAAAGCCAGTTCTTGTCAGGATCTTTTCCATATTTTGTTTTTATTAAAACATATTTACCTTTAAGTTTTATTCCTTTAAGTTCAAACTCAATTTTATTTTTGTTTTTTTCTATTAAATGAAACTTTCCTTTATCCCAAATTTCAACTTTTCCTGCACCATACTGGCCTTCTGGAATTTCTCCTTCAAATTTAGCATAACTACAAAGATGATCTGGAACTTGTATTGCGAGTCTTTTAATCCCTTTTGTCCTGGGAGGTTGTTTAGGCACTGCCCATGATTTTAATACTCCTCCTATTTCTAGGCGAAGATCCCAATGGTGGTGTGATGCAAAATGTTCATGTATTACAAAGATTGGCATAAAAAAATAAACAAACTTTAGTATATAAATTTTTAAATTTCTAGAAAAGTTATTAAAAGTCTTTATTCCGTCGGTAAAAATACAAATCTTTCGTAGAAAGATTTATAAACTCCTAACTTTTACAAATCTTGTGATTAAGATGAGTGCCTTAATATTGCGTATTAAATCATGTTTAACATACGTTAAGGTATGAGGTATGTAGTGGCAGTCATCTAGTTGTAAACAACTATTTTTTTAAGCTGTTAGTTAGGATATGAGTGAAGTAATTTTCTGTCTTACATGAAAATTGCGCAATTGAATTTTATTATGAAATTGTAAATCCAGTTGATCCTGCTGGCGGCTGCGGCTCTCTGGTTTGCACTTAGACATGCAAGTTTTTTTGTTAGTTCTTCGGAATTAGTAAAAAGCAAACTGCTCAGTAACACGTAGCTAACCTACCCTTAGGTCAAGGATAAGCTTGGGAAACTAAGTCTAATACTTGATAGGAGATTTACCCTGGAAAGATTAATCTCTCAAACTCGTGCCCAAGGATGGGGCTGCGGCGGATTAGCTTGTTGGCGGGGTAATGGCCCACCAAGGCAATGATCCGTAAGGGCTCTTAACGGAGAGGCCCTGAGAGGGAATCTGAGATACTATTCCCAGCCCTACGGGGTGCAGCAGTTAGGAATAATCTACAATGCGCGCAAGCGTGATAGTTTGAGCCAGAGTGCTTTCCAATTGGAAAGCTTTTGTGGAATGTAAAAAGTTTTACGAATAAGGACTGGGTAAGACTAGTGCCAGCCGCCGCGGTAATACTAGCGGTCCAAGTCGCAGCCATTTTTATTGGGTCTAAAACATCCGTAGCTTGCTCTATAAGCCTCTTGTGAAATCTTGTGTCTCAAACACAAGGCGTGCAGGAGGTACTGTAAAGCTAGAGACTGGGAGACGTAAGAAGTACGTTCAAAGTAGCGGTAAAATGTTTTAATCTTGAACGGACTAACAATAGCGAAGGCATCTTACGAGAACAGTTCTGACAGTCAGGGATGAAGGCTAGGGGCGCAAAACAGATTAGATACCTGTGTAGTCCTAGCAGTAAACTCTGCACACTAAACATCAGTTCCTCCTCGAGAGGCATTGGTGCTGAAGGGAAGCCGGAGAGTGTGCTACCTGGGAAGTATAGTCGCAAGGCCGAAACTTAAAGGAATAGGCGGGGAGACACTACAACGGGTGACGCGTGCGGTTTAATTTAATTATACACAGAGAACCTCACCAGGACCGACAGCAGAATGAAGGTCAGTCTGAAGGGCTTACCTGACACGCTGAGAGGAGTTGCATGGCCGACGTCAGCCTGTGTCGTGAGATGACCTGTTAAATCAGGTAACAGGCAAAACCCACATGTATATTTACTAATGAACTATATACAGATTGCCTTGGTAACAAGGATGAAAGTGTGGGCTACGTTAGGTCTGTATAGCCCGACAGCCCTGGGCAACACGCGCGCGTCAATGGTGAATACAACGAGATGCAACACCGAAAGGTGAAGCCAATCTCTTAAAGTTCATCTCAGTCCAGATTGAGGTTTGTAACTCAGCCTCATGACGCTGGAATCCGTAGTAATCGTTTGTTAGCAACGAACGGTGAATACGTCACTGTCTCTTGCACTCACTGCCCGTCAAACCAACCAAGTTTAGTTATGGTGAAACTTTTCGAAGGAAAACCTTGACTAGATGAGGTAGGTTAAGTCGTCACAAGGTATCTGTAGGGGAACCTGCAGATGGATCACCTCCTAAATTATTTTAAAAAATAGAGAACAATTAGATACACTACTACATACCCTTTTCATAATCAAAAGCCTTAAAAAACACAACTGGCTAAAATAAATAGACATCACAGGTTAAAAATTTGTGATTTCCGTCGGAGGCAAAGGAAAAAATAACTTCACAATGTCGAGAGGGAAGTTTACAAAAGAAACCACTAGGTGTCTTTTGGGGGCCTGTTGTCCAACGGCTAAGATACCTCGCTTGCAACTATAAAATCAGTAAAATGGTTTTAAGGAAAGAACCGAGGAGATCCGTGTTCAACTCACGGCAGGTCCATTAAGTTGAACTTGTTTGTGTTTCAAACTTGTTTTGAAATACAGGCCTGAACTTGTTCAGAGCCCAACTCACGGCAGGTCCATTTTGGATTAATTAAATAACACAAAATAAAATAGTAAACAATAAAATTCACATTTCAAATCATGCTCATTTATTGAGAAATGGTGCAGTATTTAGAATACTGTATCAAAATGAGAATAATCAATGTAAAAAATTGATATTCTATGATAATATTACACAGAAGAATCCCACTGAACGAAATTTTAATTTCGTTCGTTTTTAGTTAGAACTTTATGTTCTAACTTGGTATATTCAGAATACATACTACTATGATAACTATGGTTGTCTAATCAGGCTTGACTTTAATTTAAAGGAAAGTTTGATAAAGAAAAACTTTGGTTGTCTTTATTTATACTGTTAGAAGGATAGCTTGGTTTTGGTTTTGATGAAAGACGTGGCAAGCTGCGATAAGCCTAGGGGAGTTGCAAGTAAGCTTTGATCCTAGGATTTCTGAATGCTCAGAGATGAGGAATTACACTGGGAATTGAAACATCTTAGTACCAGTAGGAAGAGAAAACAATTAGTTATTCCCCTATTAGCAGAGAGCGAAAAGGGAACAGGGCAAACTGAATCTGCTTTTGAAAAGAAGTTAGAGATGTGGTGGATGCTAAGCCTAAGGAATTGAGAAAAAGTCTGCTGGAATGCAGCACTATAAAGGGTGATAGTCCCATATTCTAAAATTCTATGGCAGGCTCTAAAAGAGTAGGGCTTCCTGGATTGGAGGTCTGAATACAGCAGGATTAACTGCTAACCCTAAATAAAACCAAAGTCCGATAGTGAACTAGTACCGCGAGGGAAAGCTGAAAAGTACTCTTATCAGAGTGTGAAAAGACTTGAAATCTAGCAGTTACATTTTGTTACTGACCTTAACTCGCAAGAGAAAGGTTTGTAACGTACGTTTTGAAAAACGGGCCAGGGAGTTATTCTATATGGCGAGGCTAACCAATTTTATTGGGTAACCAAAGCGAAAGCAAGTATGAAAGTGCATTAGTCATATGGATTAGACCTGAAGCTGGGTGATCTATTTATGGGCAAGGTGAAGTCTCTCGAAAGGGGGATGGAGGCCTGAACCAGTGTTGTGGACATGCACTTGGATGACCTGTGAATAGGGGTGAAAAGCTTATCTAACTCAGCGATGGCTGGTTCCTGCTGAAATATGCCTACGTATAGTCTTGTTGTGCTTGTTAATGGTGTAAAGTACGGATAAAATTTGCAGGGGCTAATGCTTACGGAATTTTTTCCAACTCAGAAGCTATTAACTGTTTAAAACAAGAAACAGGGTGTGTATGTAAGATACATTTCCGAAACCGGAACAACGGAGACTAAAGTTAAGGTCCTTAAATTTCTGTTAAGTGTAACAAAAGTTGTCTTGAACCTGAGACACCAGGGATGTAAGCTTAGAAGCAGCTATCATTTAAAGAAAGCGTAACAGCTCACCTATCGAGGTTCAGGGCGCTGAAAATGGACGGGGCTAAACAGAATACCGATACTTTAGCGGCACTCATTAGAGTGTTCGGGTAAGCAGGCGTGGTTTTTGTGCAGAAGGTTTTTCGAGAGAAAGGCTGGAACGAAAACCAATGAGAATCCTGGTAATAGTAGGATGTGATTATTCTGAGAATGAATAAGGTCGTAAGGGTAAGGTTTCCTCGGCAATATCGTTTAGCCGAGGGTTAGTCAGCACCTAAGTTGTATCCTAACGGAGTTCAACGATGGACATCAGGTTAATATTCCTGAACTGATTAAGTCTTACGGGTATAATTTGGTTTAGGATAGGCGAACACTCGAAAGAGTGTTTTGATAGAGAAATTTGAGGAGGGTAATCCATAGATACAAATGAATCTATTAAACAAAATCTCTGATTCCTAGATCCAGTGAAAAAATTATGCACTTGATTTAATTAGCTGTACCCACAACCGGCACTGGTGCCCTAGCTTAATAGGCTAAGACCTGAAAGATTAAACTAATTAAGGGAATTCGGCAAGTTAGTCCTGTAGCTTCGGCTGAAGGGATGTCTATTTTTGTGTTTTTATTCGCAAGAACCTGAATGCATTAATAGATCTCAGTAACAAGGACGGCCCGACTGTTTACCAAAAACGTAACCAAGTGCTAATCTGCAAAGACTTGTATACTTGGTGAGACCTGCCCAGTCGTGGTGTGTGAAACTCTTTTTCAAGGGAGCTAAGCCCCATGAAACGGCGGAGGTAACTATGACCTTCTTAAGGTAGCGCAATACCCTGTCGTATGAATTGCGACTTGCATGAATGGTTTAACGAGGTTGTCACTGTCCCTAATTAGTACCTTCTGAAAATACTGTGTGGTGCACATGCCACAAACACCTAGTGGGAAGCGAAGACCTTGTGGAACTTTACTGCAACTTGTTGTTGTGATTTTATCCGAAACGCATAGCATAGGTAGGAGCGTCGATGCAGTCATTTTGGTGGCTGTTGAGCAATCTTGTAATACTACCCATTTTTGCTAAAATTACTCATCCTTTAGGAGACAGCAGCAGGCGGGCAGTTTGACTGGGGCGGTGCCCTGTCGAAAAAATATCGATAGGACCCAAAGACAAGCTCATCCAGCTTGGAAATCTGGAGTTGAGTGCGAGGGCAAAAGCTTGTCTGACTGCATTTTGAAAAGCAAGAAATACAGAGAGGAAACTCGGGCCTAGTGAACCCACATGCTCATTTAATAGGAGCTGTGTCTGATAGAAAAGTTACCCCAAGGATAACAGGCTTGTCGCCCCCGATAGTCCGTATTGACGGGGCGGTTTGGTACATCGCTGTCGGCTCTTCCTATCCTGCGCGTGCAGAAGCGTGCAAGGGTGCCGGAGTTCACGTATTAAAAGGGATCGTTAGCTGGGTTAAGAACGTTGTGAAACAGTTTGTATGATATCTACTAGGTGTGCTATTGTCTGAGTGGAACAACCTTCTAGTACGAGAGGAACGAGGGTTGGGTGCCTCTGGTGAGCAGTTGTCATTTGGCAGGCTGCATAGCTACGCACTAGATGGATAAGAGCTGAATGCATCTAAGCTCGAAGCCATTCGCAAAACGAGACAATTAAGGCCGTCGAAAAAGACGACGTTGATAGAGTTCTTGTGTAAGATTCAAGCTTCGGCGAGAATTTCAGCATAGAACTACTAAAAGCTTCAAATTTTATGTATTAGAATATAACTGGATTCTTCTGTGTTTATTTTTTCATTAATTCTTTTTGATTTAAAATCATTAAAATTACTGCACCTATTATAAAAAGCCAATCAACTAAAAAAGTCAAAACCAAAAATCCCAGTGCAATAATTGAAAATATAAAAACTTTTGGAGATTTCATTTTAAAAAGCCATTAAAAAATTTAAAATTCCTGCAAAAAACACCCATAATAAATAAGGCCACAATAAATAAGAAGAAATTTTATTAATTTTAAAAGTAATTAAAATCATACTTAAAATAGAAAGCTCTAATAAAATTATTTCAAAAAAAGATAAAAGAGGGTTTTTTAAACTAAAAAATAAAAAACTCCACAAAACATTTAAGACCAAATTAATTCCAAAAACCAAAGCAATTTTAGTTCTATTTTCTTTTTTTGAACCAATCCATGAAAAATAAAGTGATAAAGCAATTAAGAAAAATAAAACATTCCAAACAATTGGAAAAACCCAATTAGGGGGTGTTATAGATGGTTTAATAGAATTATACCATTCTGTATTTGTATTAGAAGAAGTAAAGATGCTTCCAATAAAAGCAACTAAGTAAACAACTAATAAAGTTAAAATTAAAACCTTCCAATTTTTTCTCTTTTTCATAAAACTAGAAAAAATACTAAGTATTAATACTTTTTCATATACTAAAAACCAACACAATTAAGTATAAATATGTTAATTAATAAGAACTAAGATGTCAAAAAATATTACAGTTACTTGTTTAACAGAAGAGTATTCTATTTTTCATTATTTTTTCTTTTATTCTGAAAAGTATGATTTATCTGTTTATTCAGAGTTTGGTAGAAGCCTTGATGGAAACTTTAGAATTTTTGAGGTTGGAAAAGGAAAAGAATATTTTAATGCTAATTACAAAAGATTTTCTGATGAAGAAAATAAAACAAAAGATGTTTTTTCTTATGTTTACAAATGGTCTTGTGCTAGTATTCCAGAATTAGATAAAACAGAAATAAAAAATTTAGAGAATTTTTTAAAAGATAAGAAAAAAAGAATCATCAAAATTCCTGAAAAAAATATAGGGGTTGAATTAGAATTTTTAATAAAATTAGATAAAAAAATATTAGGTGCAAAAAGATAATTATTCTTTCTCAGCATCTATAGTATAATGCTGAAATTCAGCCGTCTTCCAAGCATCTTTATTTAATCTTGCTTTCCTACTAAGATGCTCAAGAAACTGAACTTTGTCTGGAAGATCTTTCCATACTTGTGGAAGAAACGTGGCTGAACTATTATCATAAGTCAATATGAGCCCCATATCAGAATTTATTTTGTTTAATAAATCAAGAGGATTTTTATATTCTAATTTTCTAGGAACACTTAAGACAGAAACTTCAATTTTAATTTGCTTTAGTTCTTCTTTGGACAATGGCAAGAATCTTATATCATTAAATGCAGCATGAATTGAATTTGACTGAACATCTTTCCAAAGAGGTTGGTGAGCTTCAAGACTTCCAATGCAACCTCTAAGATTATTATCTTTTGTTAGTGTCACAAAACATGCTTGATGTTGGGAATATTTAGATTTCACTTGTTCATCTAATTGAAATTCTTTATTAACAATATATCCTTCAATTGTTTTTCTAGCTATTTCTGTTAGTTTCATATTTTATAATCCTTAAACTTAAATCTAATTGTTTTAATTTTTCTTCCTTTGTAATTTTTTCTAAAGATATTAAAATCTAAGTGTGGTGCAGAACTCCATCCTGTATTTCCACTATACCCTATTAATTGTCCCTGTTTCACTTTATCTCCAACTTTAACTAATGATCCTTTATATTTAAGATGGGAATAAGAAGCATAAGTTCCATCATGGTGTTTTATTTCAATATGATTCATCTGATTTTTGTAGGCATCATCTCCCCTTTGACTATCTTTTCCAGAATAATTCTTTTTTCCAGAATCTTTAACATTAACAACTTTTCCACTTCTTGAAGCTATTAGTTCTGTTCCTTCTGGGAGCAAAAAATCAAGAGAGTATGTCATATCTTCTGAATCCTCTGGCCAGTCCCTATGGCTTGCAGAACTATTGAATCCCTGCCCAATCTCCACCGGTCTTTTTTTAAAGGGAACAATATAATACATTTTCAAATATTCCCAATATAAACATTATTTAAATATTTTTTCCCAATTTCCTGGGTTTTCTGTAAAATATTTATCGAAGTCATTGGCCTATACATTAATTTATGATGAGGAAAAAATCTTGAAATATGCCAAGGAATATTTTTATCTATGCTAGCTATAAATTTTGCAATATTTTTTAATTCTTCAATTCCATCATTTTCTCCTGGAATTATTAAAGTAGTTATTTCTAAATGAATTCCCTTTTTATATACTCTTTTTATTGTTTCAAGAACAGGTTTTAAAGAAGCCTTGCATCTTTCTCTATAAAATTCTTCTGTGAAAGATTTTAAATCTATATTCATAGCATCTATATAATTTTTAATAAAATTAAAAGACTCCAGACTCAAATAACCATTTGTAACCATTATGTTCTTGAGTTTTTTTCTTCTAGCAAGTCTTGATGTATCTTTTACAAATTCGATAAGGATTGTGGGTTCATTATAAGTATAAGATATACTTTTGCATGAAGATCTTACAGCTTGTCTAACTATCTGGCTAGGGCTCAATCTTTCTCCAAGAATCTTGTCTCCATAAAATTCTTGAAATTGTGAAATATCATGATTTTGACAAAAATTACATTTAAAATTACATCCGACAGTTCCTATTGAAAAAGTGCTTGTGTTTTGAAGAAAATGATGTAAAGGTTTTTTTTCAATTGGATCTATATGTCTAGCAGCTATTCTCCCGTAAACAAGAAGATAAAGCTTGTTCTTAATATTCTGGCGCACCCCACAAATCCCTGTTTTTCCTTCTGAAATTAAACATTTATGAGCGCATGCTAAACATCTTAAATCTTTTCCTTCTTTTTTGTAGAGCTTAACTTCTTTTTCTTGAATTTCCATAAAATTATTAAGCATCAAGAAGTTAAATACTTTATGTGGTATCCACAAAATAAAGAAGAATTAGAAAAAGTAGTGAATCTTTTTCTAAAAAAACCTAAACTAAAAACAGATAAAATTCATGGAATAATTGTTCCGCATGCCGGATATGAATTTTCAGGAGCAATTGTTGGAAAAGCCTTTGCTCTTTTGCCTAAGAATCAAAAAGCAATTGTTCTTGGTCCAAATCATTATGTTGGATTTAGAGGAATAAGAAGTTTAGAAAAAATTGAAACCCCATTAGGAAAAGTAAAAATTTCAGAAAATAATTATCCTAAACTTGATTATGAACATTCTATTGATAATCAAATTCCATTTTTACAAAAATTAGGTTTTAAAGAAATTTTGCCATTAGTAATAGGGCAAATAAACCAAGAAGAAGCAAAAAAAATAGCAAAACAACTTTCAAAAGAAAAAAAGGTTGTTTTTATTTTTTCTACTGATTTAAGTCATTTTTTAGATTATGAACTAGCCGTAAAGATTGATAAACAAACTATTAATATTATTGAAAATCTTGATTCTAAAAACATTGAAAAAATAGATGCCTGTGGAAGATCTACTCTTTTTATTGCAATTGAACTTTGTAAATTAAAAAAATACAAACCCACTCTTATAGAATATAAAAATTCAGGAAATATCACAGGAGATAAAACTAGTGTTGTAGGATATAGTAGTTTTTATTTCTAAATCAAAACATATAAAAAACTATTTTTCTATATTTAATTAATAAAAAAGGTGAAAATGGAACCAATTGTATTTGCAGGACTTTTAGGGGGAATTGGAGGTTTAACTAGAGGGGTTGTTGGTTTATTAAAAGCTTTATCTCTTAGAAGAAAAATTATTTGGGGTTATTATGCAATAACCGTAGCTGTTGCATTTATCATTGGGGTTTTTGTAGGAATTATTTTTAATTTTGATCCTCGTTTAAGTCTATTAGCAGGCTATGCTGGAACAGACATACTCGAAGGAATTTATAAAAGTTTTAATGTAAGTAAAGTTTATGTAAAGAAAAAATGAAAGAAATAATAAAAAATGGTATTTTTGGGGTCATTGCTTTAGCAATAATAGCCATTATTTTACTAAACATTTTTTTCTTAACTAGGGACTGTGTAGCAATAGGAACTCCTTTAGGTGAATGTGTTGGATTTAAAAATTTTCTTGGAAGTGTTGTAATTATTAATTTGATTGTATTTCTGTATCCTTTAAAAATATTTATATCTAATATAGCTGATGCAAATATATTTTTAATAATAATTGCTTCAATTTTCTGGATAATAATCTTTTTTGGATTAGGAGTTTTAATGGGAGCTCTAACAAAAAACTTGAAGAAAAAAGAAGAATTAAAAGAGATTACACCAAATGCAAATACAACTAACAAACCAAAAATATTATGATGTTGTTAGGTTTTTAGAAGAACGCAGCTGTAATACAGAACGTGAAGATAATTATGTTATCTATGAATTAAACACAGGTGGAAGAGTTAAACTTAACACTGAAAAAGAATTAGTTCTTAAGGATTTAAATGACCAAACAAAAAGAGATCTTCTAAGCATATTAAATTAAAATGTCTAAAATAACAATCAATGTTGATTCTGATGAATTAAAAATTCTTGAAAAAAGAGCAAAGAAAAATCTTTTGTCAGTAAGAGAACAAATAGAAGACATAATAAGAAGAAGTTGTGTTAGTGGAAAAGGTCCTAAATATTCAAGACTTAAACCTGATGAAAGACTCATTAGTATTTTTTCCAGAGAAAAACGTGGAAACTGGAGAAAAAAGAAGAAAAAAAATTAGAACTACTTACATTAAACCATAATCTCTTAATATAAAAAATAATGCTCCTATAACCACTAAAATTAACAAAATTATTATAATTGTTATTACCACCTTCTTTTCAAATTTATCCATATCTTTCCATGTTCTTCTGTTTTTTTTCCATTTGGCCTTGTTTAATATTCCAAAAATAGCAAAGACTAATCCAAGAATCCAAAAAACAGCCATATCAAATAAGATTCCTAAAACAAGCCAGATTATTCCCATTACAAAAAGAGCATAGTAATCTACAGGAGTTTTCTTTTTACGCTTGAAATTAATTACAGCGAAAGCTACTCCAAGTACAATAAGAACAAGAGCTATTGCAAAGATAATATAGGGGGCCATATCTACCATGAAATAGATAAGAAAACTTTGTTTTTAATACTTTTTATTTTTATTTTTTCATTTAATCTCTGAATATTTTGTATATTTTTTTCCTATTATCCTCTTTAAGATTGTTTTTTATCCATTTTTCCTCACAAGTTTGTAAACCATGACTTTTTAAAATATTATTTATTTTATTATTTACTAATACAGCTCCTTTTTTATTTTTTCTAAATATTCTAAAAAATATTTTTTTAATTTTTCCCATTCTATTGCTACTTATCTTTTTCTTTTCCTAATCTTGTCTTGAAAAGCAACAAAACCAATTGCAATAAGGTAAAGAATTCCACCTGCTCTTGGAACTATCATTGAAAGACTAAACCATCCAGGATATTTCCTTTTTTCAAAAATTCTCCATGTAGCAATAATTGCCAGAACAAAAAGAGCAATCCAACCTAAAATAGGAATTAAGATTAAAAAAATCCAAGCCCAGTGAAAGCCCCCTAATTGTAGAATCATAGCTCCATTAGCTATTGGTATCCAAGCTAACCAAGCTTTTTTATATTTTAATTTCCTAGCAATTATCATCCAAGCATAAGAAGAATAAACATAAATTGCTGCTAAAAAAACTATTAAAAAAAGAATCCCTATTGCTGTAAGTGCTCCTGTAAGTCCTCCTACAAAAGCATTAGATATTAATTCTGAATCAAAAGCTTTTGATTCAAGAAACTGTGTGCACCATTCACATGTCATTTTTTATTCCTCTTTTCAATAATTAAAATAATTAAAAAGGGTTTTTATATGTTTTTATAATGTATTACGCCCACGCCGTAAAACTATCTATCTTGGTATCGAGGTGTAATGTAATTTTCCTCAAAGTTTGATGTTTTTATTATTCAATATGTTGTTGATGGCTTGACTTTATAAGTGTTGTGGATGGGTTTAAATTATTGATTAAATTGGGAATTAATTAAAATATTCTGCTGTTCACTCCAATCCTCATCCGAATGGGTTTTTACATATTCTGCCCAGATTTTTATAAAATTCAGTCTTTCCTTGAAATTCTTTTCTACTTCTCTATTTATTTCCTCAAAGTTAATGTTCATTTTATCAATTCAAATTCTTTTTCAGAGTTTAATTCTCTAATTAACTTAAGCAATTCTTCATTATTAAGTTTTTCCTTGAACAGCTCATAAATATGTTTTGCATCCTCTAAGTCTTTCCTGTTTCCTTCTTTTCCCAACATTAATTTATAAGCAATTTGCATTTCCAAAGAAGAGATATACAAAGTTTCGTCTTTCATAATCACTTTAATTTTGTTTCCAAAAGAGTACTTATGGATATCATTCTGTATAAATTTGAATTCCATGTTGGGGATTGATTTTCCTTTCCTTGAAAATCTAATATTTGAGCCTTCATTTAATATTGCAAGGGCTTCATTTATTTCTGTAGTGTTAATACATTCAAATCCAGAATTTTGGATTTTCTCCCAGCGTTTTGAGAATTCTTCAATGTCCATTTTAGGAATAAGCAAATCAACATCTTCTGTTGCTCTTGATCTCCCAAATATAATAGAGACATATCCTGAAACTAGAACGTATTCATCAAGAAGCCTGCAAAAATCAAGGACAAATCTATCAAGTTCATTTATTTTCCTATCAAGTCTTATTTCTTTTTTTGTCAGATTGTATTCCATTAAAAAACCAATATTTTTGTATATAAAATTGTTTCTATACCCATCTTGGCATCGAGGTGTGATGTAATTTTCCTCAAAGATTTATATTTTTATTATTCATCATTGTGTGAATCTCTTTGATTTATAAGGATTGTGGACTACTTTTGTGAAAAATTAATCATAAACTTTTTTTCTATAGCCAATTCTAAGAACAGTTATCTTTTTTCCAGAAATAAGGATATCAAGAAGTACTCTGTATTTCATAATTCTTAATCTCCAAAGTTTTTCTCCTTTTAATCTTTTTAAATGCAGAAAGGGATTGTCCCTAATTGAATTTAATTTTTTCAAGATAATTTCAACATCTTTTCTTTGAATTTTTCTAAGAAATTTTTCTGCATTTTCCTCAATTTGCAAATCATACATTTTACTTAAGAGTTATTCCTAACTTCTTTGCAACTTGTTCTATAGGTTTTACTTTTCCTTTCTTTACATTGTCTAATGCTATTTTTATATTCTCAATCTCTTCTGAAGTTAATTCATCATCTTGAGCTTCATCTATAAGAAAATTAAGAACTTCATCATAAGATTCTCTTGTATGTCTTTTTACAGATTTTAATCTATCAAGAGTGTTCATGTTTACTTGTATAGTTGTTTTTTCCATGCTATATAGTAACTATAACTACTATATAAATCTTTCTAAAAATAGTGCTACGCCGAGTTCACAACCCAAAATTTTCAATAAAATTCTCGATGACTTTATATTCTTCTAAAAATTCATTTCCTTTTATGGTTAAGGAGAATGTCTTTTTTTCTTTTTTATCAATATCTATTTTTATAAAACCTTTACTTATTAACTCATTTATGTATTCTTTAAACATCTGTGGTGATAAATTAGAGGCATATAAAAGTCTGGTTGGTTTTATCTGACGGTTCACTCTAATTGATTTAAGTATATCTTTTATAACATCTAATCTTTCACGTTTTCTAGCCATTTTAATTTTAAGTTTTTGTTACTTTTATTACCCCATATAAAAATAATAAGAAAACAATCATATTCAAAACATAAATGTTTACTAAAATAATGTTATTCCACTCAAAATAAAGAGCTGCAAGAGCATTAAGTATCCAAGCAATTAAAGATAAGGACATCGCTGTAAAATAATATTTAAGAAACATATGTTTATTTTTACTTTTTATTAGATTTGAGTAACTTATTACTGAAGCAAAAATAAAAATAATTATCTGTGATACAAACATAATATAATTCATTTTCCATAAAGAATCTAAAATAACAGCTATAATAGTTATAGCATAAAGTATTAAAATTCTTGAATTAAACAAAGAACTAAAAGAAGGCACATCTGTTTCAAATCTTTTCCATAAAAGACTATAAAGTAAAAAGAAACCACCCATTACAAGAAAGAACTCAAATGCTAAATTTATAAAAGCATGTGAATTTGGCAAAATATTTTCATAAACAAAAGGTGTCCCTATGAAGTATCTTATTAAAAAACCTATTCCATAAAAGAAAAAAGCATTTCTAAAATACCTTATTCCAGGATGAAGACTTAGTTTAAAGAGTCTATTAGTTTTAAGAACAATTACTATGCAAATAATTAAAATTATTAGTGCATAAAAGATTTTAAATAATTCTTTATTTGTTATTATCCAAGTATAAAAATCCATAAAATTGGAACCTATTTTGTTTATTTAAAGATTTGTATAGATAAGAATAATAGAGGTTTTCTCTATACTTTTCTTAATTATGTTGACTTCTGACGTTTTATAAATAATCTTTTTCTAATTAAATTATGGAAAAGGAGGTTAATAATATATCTTTGAATCATATTTCAAAACAAAAATTTCTAAAATCCCCTCAATTTAAGGCAAGGTTCTATAATTCCCAAGTCATTTTGAGATTGTCTAAACTATGATGGCTGAATTTTATTCAAAAATCTCTTAGACAAAAGAACCTTGCTTTAATATTCAAAAACATAAAAAAACCAAAATGGAACAAGAACCACCCTAACAAATAATTTTTAAATCCTGAATATGTCTTCTAGGTATGAAAAAGAGGACAAAAAACACTTCTAAAATTTCAATTAAAAAAGAAATTAAGGGAACTAAAAAATCTCCACGTTTTTCTTTAAAAATAGAAGGATCCCAGCCTTTTTTTAAAGCATTATTGAGTCTCATCGGAATATCAATAGTTATTATTGCTGTTTCAAGTTATTTTATTTTCAAAAGTAGATGGATAGGTTTTGTTTTTCTTGGATTAGGGATCTTAAATATTTTATTTATGAAACTATTAGGCATAAAATTAAAATTTATTTATCCTGACCTTACATTTGGATTTGTTGATAATGGTGTTATGGTTTTTGCTGCTATTATAGGAGGGTCATTTGGAGGAATTACAGGAGCAATCATAGGAGGGGTGGCAGGCAATACAATAACAGATGGTCTTGGAGGTTTTTTTGAAGGATATGTGTCAGAAAGACAAACAGCACTTACAAAATTCAAAAGTGAAAGAAGAATGTTGTCATCTTCCCTAGGTAAAATGACTGGTTGTATGTTTGGGGCAGGAATAAGCTTAATGGTTGCTTGGGTTATAAATTTGATTTAGAGAATTTAGATAAATTATTATTTCTTAACATAAATTGCTCTGTAAGAAGGGATAGGATTGCCGTTTATATCAAAAGCATCAGTTATGTAAACCTCTTTGAAACCCCCATCCAAATATTTCTGTTCTAAATCTAAATCGGTTTTTAGTCTAAAAAAGGATGGATTAAATCCATGTCTCTCACCCCTATAAGGATCATCATTAGTTAAAAATTTCCACCCTTGATTTTCTAATTTTTTTTGTAATTCTGATTTTACTTTTGTATCTCTTTCCATTTTCTAAAACAAACTTCCTCTTGCATTAATTCTAAAAATTAAAATAAACAATACAAAGACTCCTAATATTAAAAGTACTAAAAGAACAATAAACCAATTAATTTTTTCAATAAAAGAACTATCTTTAATTTTATTTAAATTTATTTGCTCTATTGTTTGATAATTTGAAATATCTTGAGCAATAAGGTTTTCAGATGTTTTTTTAGTTGTTGAAATTGAAGAACTTGTTCTTTTTCTGATTTCTAAATCTCTTTCCTCAGAAACTGCTTCATTTCCATATAAATCTACACATTTAATTTTCCAACCATAACTTCCCCTATCAAGATTGACTATAAATTTATTTTTTGTATCTTTTTCTACATTATTGTCTGTTTTTCCAACATCATTATCAATTATTAATTCACAATATAAAATATCAGAAGCATCACTTACACTATATTCAAAATCAATTTCATATGAAGCATCATTTGTTTTTTTAGTGTAATCGTTTTTAGGGTCAAGTAATCTAATTATGGGAATTGTTATATCTAAGGCAACTGGTTCTGGACCTTGCTTATGTAAATAAGAAATTAAATAGGTTATATCAAAAATATTAACAATTGCATCATTATTAACATCTGCTAAATATAATGGATTTGGTGCGTTCCCTTCTTTATACAAATAATTAATTAAAAAGTCTACATCTAAATCTCCCACTATTCCATCTTTATTTACATCTCCTCTTAAATAATTATCAGCTGTGTTTATTTGAAAAGGAACTGGTGCTGAGCCATTTTTATATAAATAAGAAATTAAATAAGTTATATCAAAAATATTAACAATTGTATCATTATTTACATCTGCTGATTCAAAAGGATATGGTTTTTCCCCATTTTCATATAAAAAAGCAATTAAAAATTCAACATCTTGTTTACTTATTTTATTATCTTGATTAACATCTCCTCTGCAAGCATTAGAATCTAAAACACTACATACAATTACTGGCTCTATTCCAATGCCCTCATAATTAATAATAACTTCATCACTAATATCATATGGACTTGATTCTATATTTGTTCCTGAATCATCATTATTATAGAGAACATCATCATCAAACTCAAAGGAGGTTGATTCAGTAGCACTAATTAAGCTAGTAAGAGCTAATAAGGATATTAGCATACTGAATATAATTTTTGTGTTCATTTTCCTTAATTTCCCAACATATTTTGCATTTATAAACCTTTCTATTTTGTAGTTACTTAAGAGTGATAAGTAGTTCAAAAAATTAGGCATCTTGTATTTTTTATTTTTAAATTCAAAAATAAAACTCTTAATCTTTAATGAATTTGTCAATAATTTTAGTTATTCTTATAGCCAAAACATATGCAACAATAACCCCTATTAAAAGAACAATCCAAGAATAAATATTTAAGGGAGCTATATGGAAAAAACTGCTAATTGGAGTATAAACAATTAAACATTGTAATGCTAGGGAACCAATTAAAGCCCCAAGAAGCCATTTATTTGAAAACCATGTTAATTTTTCCTGAGATCTTATAGTACCAATTCTTACAAATTCATATAAAATAAAACCTGTAAAAAGAGCAGTTCTTGCTTGTTCTATACCAAAAAAATAATTAACAATTATAAAAGTTGCAAATAAAATAATCATTTTTTTAAATCCAATAGTTCCTATTATCCATGCTAATTTTCTGTTTATGATAGATTCATTTTTTTTTCTTGGAGGATCTTTCATTATATTTGGTCTTGCAGGATCTAATCCTAATGCTAATGCAGGCATACCATCTGTTAAAAGATTTATCCATAAAATTTGCACTGGTAAAAGTAGTGGCTCTTTTAAAGTTAAAAATAATGTAGCAAAAAATAAAACTCCTATTTCAGCCAAATTACAAACAAATAAATAATTAATAAATTTTCTGATATTATCAAAAGACCTCCTACCCTCTTTAACTGCTGAAACAATTGAAGCAAAATTATCATCTAATAAAATTATATCGCTTGCTTCTTTTGCCACTTCTTGCCCACTTCCTACAGAAATTCCAACGTCTGCCTTTTTCAAAGCTAAAGCATCATTTACACCATCCCCAGTCATAGCAACCCTATACTTCTTTTTCAAAATATTTAAAATACGTAATTTATGAAATGGAGAAATTCGTGCAAAGATATTAATACCTAAATCTAATTTTTTTTCAAGTTGATTATCATTTAATTTATCTAATTCTAATCCCGTCATTATCCCTTTGTTTTTTAATCCAACTCCATTAGCAATAGCTTTCGCAGTTGCAGGGTTGTCTCCTGTTAAAACTATAACTCTTATACCTGCAGTATAACATTCTTTTATAGCTTGTTTAACTTCTTTTCTTGGTGGATCTATCATTGCCTGTAATCCAAGCCATATCAAATTTTTTTCTGCAGTTTTTTCAAAATTCTTTTCACTAGTTTCCTTATATGCAAATCCTAAAACTCTTAATTCTTGGGAAGCAAACTCATTATTTTTATTTAAAATATCTCTAACCAGCTCTTTAGTTAATTCCATGATTTTCCCATTAATTAAAATACTAGTACATCTTTTTATTAAAATCTCAGGAGCACCTTTAGAAAAGACTATTTTTTTGTTGTCTTTTTTATAAATAGAACTCATTATTTTTCTCTCAGAGGTAAAAGAAATTTCTTTTAATTTTGCATATTTTTTTTCTTTTAAGAATCTGTCATAAATTTTTTTTAATGCTATTTCTGTCTGATCTCCTAAATAAACTTTCTTATAATTTTGGTAACTTATTCTTGAATTGTTGCATAATCCTCCGCAAGTAAGAAGGAGTCTAAATTCTTCGATATCCTTAATTTTAATAAAATCTGAATCAAAAACTCTATTGTTAAGGAATAATTTTGTAACACTCATTTCATTTTTTGTTAGGGTTCCTGTTTTATCAGCACAAATAACATCTACTGCACCGATTGATTCCACAACATTTAATTTTCTTATTAGGGAATGTTTTTTTGCCATAACTTTTGCCCCAATTGATAAAACAAGGGTTAATATAGCAGGCAGGCCTTCGGGAATAGCTGCAACAGCTAAAGAAATAGCCAACAACAATGATTCGTACAAAGTATACTTCATCAAACTTACAAAGAATATAATCAAAATTATAGCCCCAACAGAAAATAAAATTTTTTTACTAAAACTTGAAATTTCTCTTTGAAAAGGCGTTTCATCATCTTCCATTTCCTGGAGTTTTTCAGCAATATTGCCTATATTAGTTTGCATACCTATTTTTAAAACCAGAGCCTGGGCATGACCTGAATTTACAAAAGTCCCTTTAAAAATTTCTTGATTTGTTTTTTTTATTATTGCATCAGATTCACCTGTTAAAATAGATTCATCAATTTGTAAATCAAAAGAATCAATAATCTTACAATCTGCAGGAATCACATCACCTTCATTTAATAAAACAACATCTCCTGGTACAATCTGCGTGATAAGGATACTAAGTTCTTTACCTCCTCTTATTACTTTTGTTTTAGGTGTTGCTATTTTTTGCAGAGCCTCAATAGTTTTTTCAGCTTTATAATCTTGAACAAATCCAGAAATACCAGAAACAAGAACAATAATTAATATTAAAATAGTATCTATCAGATGGGGCTCTTGTTCTGGCAAAAATCCAATTGCCCAAGAAGCAAGAGATGCTAAAATAAGAATTATTATCAAGGGGGAAGAAAACTGAGAAATAAAAAGCCTTACAGAACTTGTTTTTTTACTTTTTTTTAATTCATTTTTACCATATTTTCTCAACCTTTTTTTTGCCTCAGCTTCATTTAATCCTTTTCCTGAAGTTTGCGGTTCTTTAATATTTTTAACCTCTTTTGTGCGATAATTCATAAAAGAAATAAGATAGTAATACTTAAAAACCCTTTTTTCCCTATATTTTTGTAAGTAGGGTAGTTAACTTTGGGATTCAGTCTTTAATTAGACAAATATTGTGATATATCAATATTGAATTCTCAGGAAGGTCCGGCCACCAATTACAAGTCACTTTGCGAAAGCATTGATGTCGTGAGGCATAGCTCTGGAACAGAAATGCCACAGCCCTTGTTGAACTGTGAATCATGCGAGGAGTTAAGATACAAGGGATTTGATGAAACAGCCATCTTGACTGGTGCAAGCCTATAAGGTGCTTAGTCAAATGTTAACACTTTCCGTCTGGCACCAAAATGGTGTACCCTTTCGAAGGGCAAACAGGGAAAGACAGAAGCTGGCCTATTCCCTTCTTACATTAATTTTACAAGCTTCTTATAGAGGAGCCTCACAACTATATTGACGTTCAACCTAATTTGTCCAAAATTGGGCAAAACACGGACTTATTCATTACTTACAACTCTAAAGAGTAAAGGCATTTTTTTTAGGAATCTTTCTAGGAATATGTTCTATCTCTCTTTGTTTTATCTTTTTATTCTTAACAGGAAATTCCAGGATTTTTGTTAGTTCTTTAAAATCTTTTTCATTTTCATACTCAATTTTTACAGACCAATATTTATGATTTAAACTATCTGAGATTTGAGTTTTAGTAAAACAATTTTTATAAAAATAATCAAAACAATGAGGCCCATGTATTTTTATTGGTTTTGTTTTTTCAGGAAGAATCTCATTTTTTGCTCTTAAAATAGCTTTTTTGGATACAACAATATAATCAGTTAAATCAGTGCACTCTCCAAAATAAGTAAAATACCTCTCATTAAAATAAGGATCTTTAATAGGCAATTTAAGTGTTTGAGTTATTTTTTCTAAATTCTCTTCTGTCCTGGATTTTAGCCTTAGAGCCCAACTATTTTTAATAGTTGAGGGGGTGGAAATTTGATCTTCTACAGAGCAACCTTCTTCTAAAGCAGAACTAACCCAGGGACGAGAAGTTGAATTTCCTTTATCCATTATATGCCTTGCTCTTTCTATTGATGTTTCTGACACATAAATAAAACCATGTTCTCTACATTCTGGGTGGATTGTATAAGTCCTTACAAAGTAATAAGGTTCCATAAATCAAAAGAAAAAAATACTTTTTATAATTGTTTGTATATTAAGAAATTAATAAGGTTTAAAAGCAATATTGGTTAATTAATTCTACTGGGGATGTAGCTCAGCGGGAGAGCACATGACTGAAGATCATGGTGTCCGGGGTTCGACTCCCCGCATCCCCATTTTTAAAAACATTTATAAAAACAAAACACTTTATCTAAGTGTAAAAGATGGTTGATAAAAAACTAAAAAAAAGAGGAGATGAACTCGGCCTAATTGGATTTATATTTGGAATTATAAGTATTATTCTTGTTTCTAATAATGGGGTTCTTTTTGCAATACTTGGTTTTATATTTTGTTATATTCAACAAAAGAAAAACCCTACAAAATTTGGAAAGATAGGGATTATTTTAAACATTATTGGATTTGTTTTAGCAATTATTCTTATAATTTTAGCTCTAACATATTTAAAACCTTTACTTGAAAGTACATTGGAAAGTTTTCCAGCTCAATAAAATCAAAATGAAAAATAAGCATGCTGCAATGGAGATGAGTGTTGGGACAATTGTTACTATAGTTTTGCTTATGAGTGTTTTAATTCTTGGAATTTTTTTAGTTCAAAAAGTTTTTAAGAGCAGTTCAAATGCAATAGATAATATTGACAACCAAGTTCAAAATGAAATAAACAAACTTTTTGCTGAAGAAGGGAAAAAATTAGCAATTTATCCAACTTCAAGGGATCTTATTTTAAAAAAAGGTGATGATCCAAAAGGTTTTGCATTTTCTGTAAAAAACAATGATGTTGAAAGTGCTGATTTTACATACACTATTGAAGCAGATGATGTTTCTAAATGTGGCAGTAGTTTTTCTGAAGATATTGCTAATAATTATTTACTGGGGGGTTCTGGAAGTTTTTCATTAGGCCCTGGAAATTCTATGGATTTACCAAGATTAGTTAAATTTAATGTTCCCGAGTCAGCCCCCCCTTGCACAATTATATATAATTTAGATATCCAAAAAACAGGAGCTTCTTATACTGGTGCTCAGGTTTTTGCAACAATAAAATGAACCTTTCAAAAAGGCTATTAAACCAAAAATTTAGATAAAAATAATAATCCTTTGGTTTCAAAACAATTAAATATGATTTATTCTTTAATGATTTATGATAAAATTATACAACACATTAACTCGTAAAAAAGAGAATTTTAAATCTTTAAAACCAAAACAAGTTGGACTATATAGTTGTGGACCTACTGTTTATTGGTATCAACATATTGGAAATTTAAAGATGTATCTTTCTTGGGATATTTTAAAGAGAGTTCTAAAATATGGGGGTTATAATGTAAAGCATGTAATTAATGTGACTGATGTGGGGCATCTAACAAGTGATGCAGATACAGGTGAAGATAAAATAGAAAAGGCTGCAAAAAAAGAGAGAAAATCAGCTAAAGAAATTTCAAATTATTATTTTGATGTATTTAAACAAGATATTAAAAAATTAAATATAATTGAACCAGATGTTTGGCCAAAAGCAAGTGAGCATATTAAAGAACAGATTGAATTAATTAAAGTTTTAGAAAAAAAAGATTTTACTTACAAAACTAATGATGGAATTTATTTTGATACTTCTAAATTAAAAGATTATGGAAAATTAGCTAGATTAAAAAAAGAAAATCTAAAAGCAGGAAAAAGAATTGATATTGGGGAGAAAAAACATAAAACAGATTTTGCATTATGGAAATTTTCAGAAATCCCAGGAAAAAGACAACAAGAATGGAAGTCACCTTGGGGTATTGGATTTCCTGGTTGGCACCTTGAGTGTTCAGCAATGTCTTCAAAATACTTAGGGAAACAATTTGATATTCATACTGGGGGACCAGAACATATTGCAGTTCACCATACAAATGAAATTGCTCAGAGTGAAACTGCATTTGGAAAAAAACCTTGGGTGAAATATTGGCTTCATGGAGCCTGGGTTTTATTTAAAGGGAAAAAAGTCAGTAAGAGTAAAGGTGGACTTTATACTTTAGATGAACTACAAAAACAAGGATATACTCCTCTTGAACTTAGATATTTAGTTCTTGGAACACACTATAGGAAACCTTTACATTTTAATTTAAAAAATTTAAAAAAAGCTCAAGAATCTTACTCAAGATTAAAAAATATAATTTCTGAAATAAATAATGACAATAAAATAAATAAAATATATCTTGATAAATTTCAAGAAGCTATTAATGATGATTTAAATATTCCAAAAGCACTCCAAGTTTTATGGAAACTTGCCAGGGATGAAAAAGCAAAAGGAAAAATTAACACCATAAAAAAAATAGATGAAGTTTTAGGATTAGATTTATTAAAAAAAGAAAAAGTAAAAATTCCTAACAAGATTAAAAAATTAGTGGGTGAAAGAGAAGCTGCAAGAAAAAACAAAGACTGGAACCTTGCAGATGAAATTAGAAATAAAATTAATAAGTTAGGTTATCTTGTTGATGATACTGAAAAAGGGAGTGTTGTTAGGAAATTTAATTAATTATAGAATAGTATAACAATATTTAAAAAAGAAATTCTAAGTTTAATTTAATGAGATTTTTTGATTTTCTAACAAGAGAAGCTTTGTATAAATTTGTTGATCGAGGTAAAGAATTTGCTAAAATATATTTAGAAAGTAGGATTATTTATTCTCATCCACAAAGTGTTGAATCTCCTTGTCCAGATATTGACAAAATTAATAAAGAGATTTTTGGGTGGAAGGAAAATCCAATTTATTTTCAATATTTTAAAGGAGAAGGAAAAATTTATGTATTGCAACATTCTCCAGGAAAGCATTATGGGGATGTTTATTTTTTAGAAAAAGCTGTTTTAGATAAATCTGGAAAATTTAAGCACTTTGAATCAGTTATTGAAGAAAAAAAATTGGTTCAAGGAGTGCAGCTTCATGCTGTTTTAGATAAAGCAAGTTATAAAAATCTTGCAAAGTTAATTAAAGATAATTCTTAAAAATTATCACAAACAATAAAAACTCATTTTAATTCTTTATATTAATAAAAGATGGTAAATAATTTCAAATTCATAAACCTAAAATACAAACCACATAATGATTTGATTTGTTTGTTTAAGGTAAAACCAGCAAAAGGAATTAGTATGAGAAGAGCTGTAGACACTGTTGCCTTGGAGAGTAGTGTTGGAACTTGGACAGAGGTTAAGGTAAAAGATTATGTTGAAAAACTTAAAGCTCAAGTATTTTCAATAAAAGGAAATTGGATTAAAATAGCTTATCCTCAAGAATTATTTGAATATGATAATATACCAAATATCTTGTCATCGATTGCTGGAAATATAATGGGTATGAAAGCTGTTAAATCAATAAGATTAGAAGATATTAGTTTTCCTAAAAAAATATTAAAAAACTATAAAGGTCCAAAATATGGAATAAAAGGTGTTAGAAATATTTTAAAAATAAAAAAAAGACCTCTGGTTGGAACAATAATTAAACCCAAACTAGGACTAAATACTAAACACCATGCACAATCTGCTTATGAATCTTGGATAGGGGGATGTGATTTAGTAAAAGATGATGAAAATTTGAGCAGTCAAAAATTTAATATTTTTGAAGAAAGAATTGCAAGAACATTAGAAAAAGCACATAAGGTTGAAGAAGAAACTGGAGAGAGAAAAGGTTATTTAGTAAATGTAACTGCTGAAACAAAAGAAATGATAAAAAGAGCTCAAATTGTTGAGGATCTTGGGGGTAAGTATGTTATGGTGGATATTATTACTGCTGGGTGGGCTGCAGTTCAGACTCTTAGAGAAGCAGGATTTAAAATGGCAATTCATGCTCATAGGGCAATGCATGCTGCTTTTGATAGAAATCCTGATCATGGCATTAGTATGATGGTTTTAGCTGATTTTGCAAGAATTGCGGGAGTTGACCAAATACATATCGGCACAGGGATTGGAAAACTTGAAGGAAATATTGAGGATATTGAAGAATTATCTGAAGAGATGTCAATTAAACAAGTTAAAGCAACAAAAAAAAGACTTGCTCAAAAATGGGAAAAAATTAAGCCTGTAATGCCTGTTTCTTCTGGAGGATTACATCCAGGATATATTCCTTTCTTAATTAAACATCTTGGAAATGATTTAATTATTCAAGCAGGTGGAGGAGTGCATGGCCACCCAGATGGAACAAGAGCAGGAGCAACTGCAATGCGCCAAGCAGTTGATGCTGTAATGAAAAATAAAAACTTAAAAGATTATTCAAAAAATCATAAAGAATTAAAAACTGCTTTGAATAAATGGGGTTTACCTAAAAGAATTTAAATCAAAAGAACTAAGAAAGAATATGAACGAACTAGAACAAGTAGCACATTCTTTTGGACATGGTACACATATTTTTGGGTTGGCTTAGGGGTTCTTTTTTTTTCAGGACTCTATGAGATAGTAAGAAATGCTAAAAAAGACCAAAGAGAAAGAAATAAAAACAACAACGAATCTAATCTCTCTTCTTTAGAAAGAAAAATAAATACTCCTAAAGAAATTATTAATGCTCAAAAATATAATCAAAAAAATTATAAAAAATATTTTAAGAATTAATCTTTTTCTTTAACTCTAACTTTATTATTTTTATAATAAGATAAAGATTTATGCTTAATTTTTGATTTAAATTTTTTAAAAACAGGCTCTGCATCTTTCGGACCTCTACAACTATAAATAGAAAAATAAATAGAATTATGTTCTGGATATGTGTGAATTGCTGCATGAGATTCTCCTAGTAAATAAAAACAAGTAAACCCCTTAGGTAAAAAATTATGGGAATTTTTTTCAAGAATAGAAAAATTTTCTTCAACCAAAACATTTTCTAATAAAGATTTTAATTTTAACCCATTAAAAAATTCTTCAGCAACTCCATTGAATACACAGGATATCTCTTGCCCAACTAGGGGAGATTTGTATTCTACATTTTTTTCTTGGTTTTGATTCTGGGTCATTTTTCATAAATCTCACTTCCTTAAATGGATATTTAAATTATAATTTTTAGCTTTAAAAAACTTTTTAGCAAATTCTGCCGCTGTTTTTGGTTCGTAATATTTACAAGAAAAAACATCTAAAAATACCCTCTTAGTTTGATTTGCAAAATGTGCTGAAATTAAAGAAGTTTCGATTAATTGTGTCATTGAAAAACCTGCTACTCTTTCATCTTCCCCGAAATTAACTATCTGGCACTCTCCAAACCTTTTCATTTTAATTAACTCACAAAGTTCAATTACAAATTTTTTTATTGATTCAGAATTCCTTATTAAATCAGCGTCACAATCATAAAGGTCTATACTCGAAAGAAGCCCCCATGCATTTTCTTTTTTGTATTTTTCCCTTAAAGAAAGTGTTTCTGTCAATTTATAGGTAAAACCTCTTTCATTATCTAAATATATATAAATCCTATTTAAAAACTTTTCTCTAATAAACAGAAATAATAAAAAGCATATTTCCTATTACTTAATATGTTAAAATTTAGAGAAATAACAACAAGGAATGGTGTAAAACTTTTAGCAGGAAAAAATGCAAAAAACAATGAAGAACTCATAACCCAGGTAGAAAGAAACGAAGATGTTTTTCATACTGCTGCTGCAGGAAGCCCTTTTGTAAATATTAAAGGTAAAGCAGAAAGAGGAGATCTTAAAGAAGCTGCTATTTTTTGTGCAAGATTCAGTAGAGACTGGAAAAAAAATAAAAAGGATGTAATTGTTCATAGGTTCAAAGGAAAAGATATTTACAAGGAAAAAGGCATGAAAATAGGAACATTTGGAATAAAAAAATTCAAAATAATCAAAATAAAAAAAGAGGTAATTGAAAATTGGTTACAGTAGCACAATTCCAACTTGGTAAAAAAGGATTGACTGAAGGTTTTATAGAAACTTTACAAAATTCCTTTAAACATCATAGAAATATTAAAATATCTGTGCTTAAATCATGTTGTAGGGAAAGATTATATTTAAAAGAACTTGCTGATAAAATGATAGAAAGATTAGGAGGTAATTATTCTTATAAAATAATTGGGTATACTGTTAAGTTAAAAAAGTTAAGAAAAGTTGTTAGATAGTTTTATAAACTAATTTTCTTCAATTATTTTAGACTAAATAGCATAAAGGAAACCAAGGTTTCCCTTATCAACCCTTCCTTTAATTTAGGCTTAGGGCTAATAATGCTATCTAACATCGTAAGATGTGGTCACTTAAAATGGAAAAAACAAATCCAGTATATGAATTAGATACTCATGAATATAATAAAAAATTAGCAGAAGCTTTAAAACAAATTCCAGAATTTAAAGCTCCAGAATGGGTTGAATTTGTTAAATCTGGACCTGCAAAAGAAAGACCAATAGATGATCTTAATTTTTGGTATAAAAGAGCTGCTTCTATATTAAGACAAATATACAAAAAAGAAATTGTTGGAGTTAACAGGCTTAGAACAAAATATGGGAGTAAAAAAAATAGAGGGTATACTCCTGAAAAATTTAAAAAAATCTTCTGGTAAAATAATAAGAACAATTTTGCAACAATCTGATAAAGCAGGATTTACTGAAATAGCTAAAACTGTTAGAGGGGTTAGAAGTAAAAAACCAGGAAGACAATTGACTGAGAACGGGAAAAAGTTTTTGGAGGGAATAAATTAAAATGCCTATAAAAAATTCTCAAAAAAAATCAAAATTAGCAAAAAAGGCTCGTAGAACTAAATGGGCTCCTGTCTGGATTGTTCTTAAAAAATTTGGGATGGGAAAAAGAATACACCCTTCTACTATTACAAAACACAGAAGAAGTTGGAGAAGAACTAAATTACACATCAAACCAAGAAAACAAAGAAAATCACACTTTGGATAATAAACCAAAAATGAATAACCCCGCGCTAAAGCGCGAGGTATCGAGGATTAAAAAATGTTAAAACTAACAAACCCAAGGTTGAGAAGATCGAATGTAGTGATCAACAGCTTCCATAGTTGTATTTCCAACA
>Ga0180007_10000610_pt1 | contig 56959 bp, 46 predicted proteins | sample MM_PC_MetaG_FD_121122 | JGI IMG/M metagenome (GOLD analysis project Ga0180007, IMG submission 121122) | Groundwater microbial communities from the Aspo Hard Rock Laboratory (HRL) deep subsurface site, Sweden - MM_PC_MetaG | ecosystem: Environmental > Aquatic > Deep subsurface > Groundwater...
ACCTTGCAACACCGTCTGCGGAACATGTCCGTGTTTGTCTGTGACAGTCCGTGTTTGTCCAGGCTATTTCTTTCGTGGACGAACACAGACGACCACGGACTGCCACGGACATTGGAACACTGTATGCCGCACTGTGCTCTTCGTGTTCTTCAGGGACCACTGGGAGCGGGTGGTTAATAAAAAACTATTTACCCTGTGAACGTATACCAAACCGGAGCCTTTATCATGCCTCGAAAACTCAATTATAAAGAGCTTGAAAAGAAGAACATCGAGATCAACAGGATTGTCCAGGACCTGAAAAAAGAAAAACTCTTTTCCGAGACTGTATTAAAGAGCCTTCCCGGAATATTCTATTTGTATGACAGCCAGGGAACCATTATCCGCTGGAATAAAAACCATGAGGATCTGACGGGCTTTGACGCTGACGAACTACCCCAAAGAAATATACTCGAATGGTTTGAGGGGGAGGACAAACAACGGATAAAGCAAACAGTTGAAACTGTATACGAAAAGGGAAGAGGCGATATCGAAGCCAGTCTCATCATTAAAAATGGGGAAAAGATTCCTTATTATTTTACGGGCGTTTCCATGACCATCGATGATAAGCCCTATATGATGGGGGTGGGAATTGATCTTACCCAGATAAAAAAGGTTGAAGAAGCCCTTTACAGAAGCGAAGAAAAATACAGGGGGCTTTTTGAAAATTCTGCCGAGGGTATTTTCCAGATCACACCCCAGGGGCAGTTTGTCAGTACCAACCCGGCTGCGGCACGGATTCTTGGTTATGCTTCTCCCGAAGACCTGATTAAAAGCCTGACCGATATTGAAACCCAGTTATATGTTTCAAAGGGAAAAGGAAGAGCCTTTATTGCCTCAATCGAGGGAAAAAAAGTGGTCTCGGGGTTTGAACTTGAATTTTACAGAAAGGATAAAACACGGATATGGGTGGCTCTCTACGCCCGGGCCGTTTACGATTCCAGGGGTAAGCTTCGTCTGTTCGAAGGAATTTTTTCGGATATTACCGAGCAAAAGGAGGCCACCGAAGCCCTGAAAGAAGAGAATATCCGTCTTCGGACAGGGATCAGAGACCGTTATAAATTTGCCGGAATCATTGGTAAAAGTGCACCCATGCAGGAAGTGTATGAATTGATTCTGAGGGCATCGGTGACCACGGCCACCACCATCATTTACGGGGAGTCAGGCACGGGCAAGGAGATTGTGGCACGGGCGATCCATGACCAGAGCGACCGAAGGAAAAAGCGATTTGTCCCGGTCAACTGCGGCGCCATCCCGGAAAACCTTTTGGAAAGTGAATTTTTTGGCTATAAAAAAGGGGCATTTACCGGTGCCCACACGGATACAGCCGGATATTTGGATGTGGCCGAGGGCGGGACTCTTTTTTTGGATGAACTCGGCGAAATAAGCCTTAATTTGCAGGTTAAACTTTTGAGGGTGATCGAGGGAAACGGCTATGTCCCTGTGGGCGGGAAAGAAATAAAAAAATCAAATATACGCATTATCGCTGCAACCAACCGGAACCTGCAGGAATATGTCAGAAAAGGACTGATCCGGGAGGACTTTTATTATCGGATCCATGTCATTCCTATCCACCTGCCGCCCTTGAGGGAGCGCAAGGAGGATATTCCGCTTTTAATTGAGCATTTTCTCACACTATATAGAGACGGGGCCATCACGGACCCCATTGACGGGAAAATGATCGAAGCACTGCTCAAATACAATTGGCCCGGCAATGTCAGAGAGCTTCAGAACGTGCTCCACCGGTATTTGACCCTCAAGAAAATTGATATTTCCGGCGGTCCGGGGCAGGTTCATTCAAAGGCCGATACACAGGAAACATCGTTTCCTGCCGACGAAATCAACGGGTTTCAGGACGCCATGGACACCTATGAAAGGCATCTGATCACCCGCGCCCTTGAAAAAACACAGTGGCATCGGGAAAAGGCATTAATGCAGCTGGGTATCCCCAGGCGGACCTTTTTCAGAAAAATAAAAAAATATGGTTTGATTCGGCAGGATTAGTGCCACTTTGGCGCTATTCTCCTATGCTCGCACTGTTTTAAAGGCTTTTTGTTTGTTTTCTGATTGATAGTGCCATAATGGCATTATTTGTATCCCATTTTCACATCTGATAAACCCCATGATATTAAAATAACCCGGTCAATCCATGGACCACGACCTTTTCCAGGCTTGGCATGACTGTTGCTCAATACTTTTATATCAATCCGTTCGATCACTTCAAAAAGGAGAACAGGCTATGGGGCATGGAAAGGCGTTTGATTATGATTTCATCGTTATCGGCTCGGGTTTTGGCGGCAGTGTCTCCGCCCTCAGACTTGCTCAGAAAGGATATAAGGTCGCGGTTCTTGAAAAAGGAAAACGATGGGAAAATAAGGATTTCCCCAAAACGAACTGGAACACGAGAAAATACATGTGGCTGCCCCAACTGGGCTGTTACGGTTTCCAGATGCTGACCCAGTTGAAGCATGTCCTGATTTTTCACGGGGGTGGTGTGGGCGGAGGCAGCCTTGTGTATGCAAATCAGTTGTTGGTTCCCCCTGACGAGGTGTTTGAAAAGCCGGAATGGGGAATAGAAAACTGTAAGGAAAAAATGATGCCCCACTATGCGGAGGCCAAAAAAATGCTGGGAGCCAATCCCAGTCCCTCCATCGGAGCAGCCGATAAATGCCTTCAGGAGGTGGGAAAGGATATCAGGGGGAAGGATACCTTCCATAAAAACGATGTGGGTATCTTCTTTGGCACTCCGAAAGAATCGGTGCCGGACCCCTATTTTGACGGTCAAGGTCCGGATCGGGTGGGCTGTGATTTTTGCGGATCCTGTATGGTGGGTTGTCCCAGCGGAGCCAAAAATACCCTGGATAAAAATTATCTGTATCTTGCGGAAAAACTGGGTGTGGATATTATCCCGGAAACGGAAGTCCTTGGTGTGACCCCGGCCAATGGCGGATATGACATCTTTACCAGAAAGTCCACAGGGCTTTTAAAATCCAAAAAAACATACAGAACCAAGGGGGCGGTTTTCAGTGGCGGTGTTCTGGGATCTGTTAAGCTGTTGATGAAATGCAAACAGCAGGGTCTTTTGCCAAAATTATCCGGGCAACTGGGAAACCTGGTCCGTACGAATTCCGAAGCCCTTTTGGGTGTAAAGTCCCGTGATAAAACCACCGACTGGAATGATCAGATTGCCATTACCTCGGGCATTTATCCTGATGAGACCACCCATGTTGAAATGGTCCGCTATAACAAGGGGTCTGATGTTCTGCTTAACCTGTTTACCCTGATGACCGGCGGCGGCGGTCATGTTCCCCGTATTTTCAGATTTATGGGCACTGTTCTCAGGCATCCTGTGCGGTTTGTCCAATTGCTGTGGCCCTTTGGTATGGCATCCTCCACCACCGTTGTCCTGGTCATGCAGACAGATGACAATTATCTTAAGCTCGAATACAAGCCGCGATGGTGGCGCCTTGGCGGGTACAGCATGAATTCGGTGATACCTGAAGGTGAGAAAGGCATGAAAGCCTATATTCCCATTGCAAACGATGTGACCGAGAGACTGTCCAAAAAAATGGATGGCATTCCCTTAAGTTTTTTGCCTGAAGCCACCATAAATACTGGGTCCACAGCCCATATCCTGGGCGGTTGCTGCATGGGAGACTCTCCTGACAAAGGTGTTGTGGGGAAAAACGGTGAATTGTTCGGGTATCCAAACCTGTTTGTTGCAGACGGGTCTGTGGTTCCGGCTAATCTGGGTGTCAATCCCAGTCTGACGATTACAGCATTATCCGAATATATCATGTCCCAGATGCCTGAAAAAAATTAATTTTTAAATTATTAAGGAAAAAGCATGTTAAATTTAGTGTCGGTTTTAGAATACAGCGCCCAATCGATTCCAGAAAAAACAGCCATTGTATTTGGCGATAAAACATTCAGCTATGGCCAGGTCAATGCCTTATCAAACCAGGTTGCCAATGGATTAAAACATGCAGGTATCACCCCGGGTGACAAGGTGGCTTTGAGTTGTCCCAATTTGCCTTATTTTCCTGTTATATATTATGGAATCCTGAAAGCAGGGGCCGTTGTTGTGCCTGTGAATGTCCTGCTCAAGGGTCGGGAGATCGCCTATCACCTGAAAGACAGTGAGGCCAAGGCCTATTTTTGTTTTCAGGGAACGCCGGATCTTCCCATGGCCCAGGAAGGATTTGTCGGATTTAATGACACGGCCACCTGCGAAAATTTCTATATCATCACACCGGATCCCTCTGCCCCATCGCCCATAGAGGGAACCATGACCCTGGGACAGATGATGGGAAAACAGTCTGCTACGTTTGATACCATCCAGACAAACCCTGAAGATACGGCTGTCATTCTCTATACATCCGGAACGACCGGTTTCCCCAAGGGGGCCGAGCTTTCCCACTCCAACATGATCATGAATGCTGTGGGGTCTAAAGAAATCATCGGGCAGACAGATGAGGATATCCATTTGGTGACCTTGCCTTTGTTCCATTCCTTTGGTCAGACCTGTCAGATGAATGCCGGATTTATGTCCGGTGGCACCCTGGTGCTGATCCCACGATTTGAACCGGGCCTTGTTCTTAGAGCCATGCAAAAAGAAAAAGTCACTGTTTTTGCAGGCGTCCCAACCATGTACTGGGCCTTGTTAAACTATGAAGACAAGGAAAACGAGTTTGATCTGGACCTTATTTCCAAAAATCTTCGTATTGGCGTATCAGGCGCTTCATCGCTGCCCATCGAGATCATCAAGGGCATTGAGAAAAAATACAATATCCCCATTGTAGAGGGATATGGTCTTTCAGAGACCTGTCCTGTTGCGGCATTCAACCATGTTAACAAAAAGAGAAAACCAGGGTCGGTGGGAACACCCATATGGGGTATCTCCATAAAGCTTTTTGACAAGGAAAACAAGGAAGTGCCCCAGGGTGAGGTGGGTGAAATCGTTATCCAGGGACACAATGTCATGAAAGGGTATTATAAAAAACCCGAAGCCACGGCAGAAGCCTTTCAATCCACATCCTGGTTTCACACCGGGGATCTTGGGAAAAAAGATGACGAGGGATATCTTTATATCATTGACCGGGTCAAGGATATGATCATCCGGGGGGGATTCAATGTCTATCCCAGGGAAATCGAGGAAGTTCTTTTGACCCATCCGGCCGTGTCACTTGCCTCGGTCATCGGAGTGCCCAGTGAGAAGCATGGAGATGAAATCAAGGCATTTATCGTTCCCAAGCCAGGTCAAACAATTTCCGAACAGGAGATCCTCGACTGGTCAAAAAAACAAATGGCCAACTACAAGTATCCGCGAATCGTTGAAATCCGGGATTCTTTACCCATGACAGCCACGGGCAAAATCCTTAAAAAAGAATTAAAGGCTGAATCTCTCTGAGATGCCTGATTTGAAAAAAGCCCGGGGCACTATGATCGCCTGGGCTTAGATTCATCGCATGAATTATGGAGCAGAGGCAAACCTGGGGAGGGCTCGATGTTTAAGGGCGCCTCTGCTCCCTTTTTAAATATGTACGGTAATTGCTTTATGACTGCCGAGGCTCCAATTAATGCATCAGCACGTACCCTCGAATTATTGAAATCATACTACAACAATTGTTCAGTATTGGAATGATGCTATTTTTTATGAACGTTATATAAATATTGATAACCAGTACCAAAAATGATACATATTAACCATGAAAAAGTTTTCAAGAAAAGAAATCGATAAAGCAGTCGACGTTTTAAATGAGGCGTTACAAAAAAAGAATATAGGTCAAAGGATCTACCTGATTCTTATTGGGGCGGCTTCTTTGATCGTCAGATATAATTTAAAGCGTGCAACCCGTGATATCGATATTATGGATATTGGTTTATCCATCAACCGGATTGGCGGACTTGGCTCTTTATTGAGCCAACTCGGTTATCATGTGGTTTCCGATGCCATCGTCAATTTGCATCCGGACTATCTTGAGCGGGTTGAGCATATAACACAAAAAGGCAATGTGAGCGTTCTATGTCTTGGGCCATATGACCTTTCAATTAGTAAGATAAGTCGGGGCCTGGCTCGGGATATCGATGATATTGTATTGTCAGATGTGCTTGAAGATCAAAGCCTGGATATTCTGGAACAGTTGTATGCTGAAGCCTCTTCATACTGGATCGGTAATCCGGAACAGTATAAATTGAACTGGGATTTATTTAAAGATGCATACCAAAAACATCAAACAAAAATACCTGACTAAACTAAACCGGTTAACTCGTTATCACGATAAAAACCGAAGGGAACGTTTTTTTCCGTTTCTTCTTATCATCCAGAACGATAAGGACCATCCCCGATATACGGAGGCCCTTTCGGTCGGTCACTATTTTCTTGATAATGCGATTCTGGAAACCCAAGAGGATGAGGAGTTTTACAATGTTTTAGCCCATGCCATGGACAAAGAAAAACAACCCGATTATTTTGAATTTGCCCGTAAAACTCCTTACCCGCTGGCAGATTATTTAAAGGTCATCTATGATTTACGTTCAATAAAAAAGGCAGCCTCACAGGACACTTCTGGTTTAGCCATTAAACGACGCGTCATTGTCCAGTTGCAAGACCTCATGAGGCAACAGAATCTCACCAAAACTTCCTTGGCAAAAAAAATGAATACCAGCCGAGCATCCCTTGATCGCTTGCTTGATCCAGCCCAGTCGGTTACCCTCCAAACTCTACAAAAAGCAGCGGATGCCTTGGGTAAGGATTTGGACCTCCATTTTGTTTGACAAAACCTTGCCAAAATGGGAATCACCCAAGATGATCATTGCTTTCATGGTTAAAACTGTTTTTTACTTACCTTGAATCGTGCAAACCCCGCAGCGATTGCAGTTGACCATGGGGCAGGGGGGGGAGGTTTTGGCGGACAGGGCAAGCTCGTATTCTTTTCTTAAAAAAGATTTGGAGATGCCGTGGTCAATGAAATCCCAGGGGAAGAGTTCGTCTTTGCCCCGTTCACGGTGGATATAAGTGGCGGGATCAAGAGCGGATTCTTTGATGCTTTGGACCCAGTTACCCTGGTTCTGGTGAACGGAAAGAAGCAGTTCACCCACCTTTCTGTCACCACGGGACAAGAGGGCCTGGATAATGGCACCCCGGGGGCTGTCGGCATTGACCGTGAGATTGGGGATGCGGTTGAGGCCGTTTTTTAAGGCCTGGATTTTCTTTTTGAGCATGGCCACTGTGTCCATGGCTGCCCATTGAAAGGGTGTAAAGGCTTTTGGAACGAAGCTGCTAACCCCCACCGTGATCTGGCCCATGCGCCCTTTTTCACGGCTGGCATCAAGAAACACCTCCTTGATCTTTTTACAAAGGGCAATGGTTTCGTCCATATCGTCCGGGGTTTCTCCGGGAAGACCAATCATAAAATAGGCTTTGATGTTGGGGATACCTGCCTTTATCAGGGACCGTGTGGCGGAAAGGATGTGCTCTTCGGTAATGCCTTTGTTGATCACCCGGCGAAGACGTTCGGAGCCGCCGTCCGGGGCGATGGTGGCGGTTTTTGTACCGCTCTGGGTAAGGACATTCAGATGATCGGCTGTGATGGCATCGGCCCTCAGGGACGAATAGGAAAAACGAATGGATGCATATTCAGGTGAAGCACAGAGCTTTCCGATGCCTTTGTAGTCGGAGATGGCCGTTCCCACAAGGCCGATCCGGTCCGTTAGGGCGGCACCTTTATCAAATTCAGTTTTCAGACAGTCAGGGGACCTGAACCGGGGTGGCCGGTAAATGTAGCCCGCGCTGCAGAAACGGCATCCATGGGCGCAACCCCGGCTCACCTCGGTGAGAAAAGAGGCATCAAAGGCCGAAGCCGGGGAGACAATGGCTGTGGAGGACGGTGTCTCGGACAGATCCGGCAGATAGGTTCGTTTGATGGTTTCGGGGACATTGTCCCGGTTCGGACCAAAGGATGCCATGGTTCCGTCCGGATGATAGTGTGCCGTGTAAAAAGAAGGGACATAGGCTCCGGGAACGTCCCGGGCCAGACGGGGAAGAAGGTCTTTTTTGTCTAGGTTTTGACACAGAAGGGGAGCAAAGGCTGAAAACAGAGCCTCGCCCTCACCAATCAGAAAACAATCGATGATGGGGGCGAGGGGCTCCGGATTCAACAGGCAGGCGACCCCCCCCGCGATCATGAGGGGGTGGGAATCTCCTCTGGCGTTTGATCGCAGGGGGAGGCCCGCATGGTCAATGAGGCTCAGGACATGGGCAAAATCGTTTTCAAAGGATATTGAAAAGGCGACAACCTGAAAATCCTTTAAGGGACGGCCGGATTCCACGCTCTGAATCCGGGGCGTCCGATCTGCTTGCCCGCGTTTTCCCGGCTCAGGAAGAAAGACGCGTTCACAGACCAGCCCATCATATTCATTCAACAGGCGGTACACGCTCTGGAAACCCAGATTGGCCATGCCCACGGCATAGCGGTTCGGGTAGACCAGGGCAATACTGACCCGTCCGGTCCATTGCTTCCGGATGGCTCCTATTTCAGAGTCAAATGACTCTGCGCCCGAATGTTGGCTCATATCAACCGTTCAAGCAAATCAGGTATCACTAATCCGGCCGGTGGCTTCTCACACGCGTTCCGGAAAGATTACGTGATACGACTAATCGGCTTTTTTTCTTAAAAATGTTGGGATTTCCAGGTCATCTTCATGGAGCGTGATGCCTTTGATACCCCTGTGTGTGGTGCCCCCCATTTCCCCTACGGCAATGTTCCGCCGGATGTATGTCGGTTCGTCCATGGCTCCGGAATTGATTTCAGCAAGGGTCAGATCCCTGACAACACCACGAATGGAACGGTCATTCATGCTGTGAAGGGTTTTAGCTTTAAGTTTTTCACCAATGCCTGTGGCAATGACCGTGACACGCATTTCATCACCGATGGTGTCGTCAATGGCTTGACCCCAGATGATTTCCGCGTCATCACCCACTTCCTGGTAAATCAGATCCGAGGCCTCGGTCATTTCTTCCAGGGTCAGATCGCTGCCGCTGGTGATGTTCATGAGAACGCCCTTGGCTCCGGCAATGGAGATATCCTCCAGAAGGGGATGGGAAATGGCTTTTTCAGCCGCTTCCTTGGCACGGTTTTCACCGGTGGCAATACCGATACCCATGATGGCCATGCCGGCTTTGGACATGGTGGTGCGAACGTCTGCAAAGTCCAGGTTGACCAGGCCGGGCCGCATGATCAGATCGGTGATGCCCTTGACAGAGTGGTGAAGAATTTCATCGGCTTTGCGGAACATGTCGATCATGGTTGCTTTTTTCTGGGCCAGGCTCCGGAGACGATCGTTGGGGATGGTGATCACGGTGTCAGTATGGGCTCTGAGGGCATTGAGTCCTTGTTCTGCCTGGGCCATACGTTTTTTCCCTTCAAATGAGAAGGGTTTGGACACCACGGCCACAGTGAGGATACCCATTTCCTTGCAGACTTCAGCCACCACAGGGGCCGCACCGGTTCCGGTTCCGCCCCCCAGTCCGGCCGTGATAAACACCATGTGGCAGCCTTCCAGGGCATCCCTGATGGCCTGGATGTTTTCAAGGGCCGCATCTTTACCCACGGAAGGGTCGGCTCCTGCTCCCAGTCCTTCGGTGATCTTGCATCCGATCTGAATTTTGGTTTCAGCCCTTGAATGTTCAAGGGCCTGGGCATCTGTGTTGGCTGCGATGAATTTGACTCCGACCAAGTTGGCGGCGATCATGTTGTTGACTGCGTTTCCACCTGCTCCGCCAATACCGATCACTTTTATTTTTGCTGATTTTTCAGCTTCCACGAACGAAAAACTCATTTCCCACCTCCGAATTGAATTGATTTGTGAACGCCTCAAAAAACAAGATGTTCGTCAATAAACCATCCAACGCCTTGGATGGCTCTCTACTCTTTTTTATGGCTACCCGGGTTCCATCAACGGACCCGGGGTGTTAAATCACATCGCTGAACCATTTCTTCATCCGTTTGATCACCCGGTTGAAGATATTTTCATCCCTGATTCTGAATTTGTTTTCAGACTGATTTTTTGCTCCGAAAAGAACCAGGCCCACACCGGTGGCATACATGGGATTGTTTACCACATCCACCAGTCCGCCGATGTTCTGGGGCTTGCCCAATCGTGTGGGCAGGTTGAATACGGATTCGGCCACATCGGTGAGTCCATGAAGAAGGGAAGAGCCCCCTGTGACCACCACACCGGCGCTGATGGAATTTTCCAGTCCGATTTTAAAGATTTCCCGTTTGATCAGGGTGAAGATTTCTTCCACCCGGGGTTCCAGAATTTCACCCAGCACCTGCCGTGGCATGGTTCGGGGTTCCCGGCCGCCCATACCCGGAATTTCAATGGTCTCGTTGGGTGAAATGCCTTCGGACAGGCAGCTTCCGTATTTGATTTTGATTTTTTCCGCATCAAGTTTGGTGGCACGGAGTCCCACGGAGACATCGTTGGTCAGCTGATGACCGCCAATGGCCAGCACAAAGGTGTGACGGATGTTGTTGGCCGCAAAGATGGCCAGATCCGTGGTGCCGCCGCCAATGTCAATGAGGGCGGTGCCCAGTTCTTTTTCTTCAGCGGAAAGAACCGCTTCACCGCTGGCCAATGATTCAAGAACCACGTCCGCCACATCAAGACCGGCTTTGTTGGCACATTTGATGATGTTGTGGGCCGAGGCCACGGCACCGGTGACAATGTGGATGTTGGCCTCCAGGCGGACCCCGGCCATACCCACGGGATTCTGGATACCACGCTGATCATCCACGATGAATTCCTGTGGAAGAACATGGATCACTTCACGGTCCATGGGGATGGCCACGGCACGGGCTGCTTCAATGACCCGGTCCACATCGCTCTGGGCCACTTCTTTGCCTTTGATGGCGATGATGCCATGGCTGTTGAACCCGGTAATATGACCTCCGGCAATGCCTGCATACACAGTTGAAATCTCACATCCGGCCATAAGTTCGGCTTCCTCGATGGCTTTCTTGATGGAATCCACCGTGGATTCGATGTCGATAACCACCCCTTTTTTGAGGCCGATGGAAGGGTGGGTGCCTGTACCGATGATGTTGATTTTATTTCCTGATCGTTCACCAACCACCGCGCATATTTTGGTTGTGCCGATATCAAGCCCGACGATGATGTCTTCTTGGGACTGCATGAACCCTCCTTTTCCTCTCAGGAAATATTAAACGCTAGCCTCTTGGGCCGTGGGTTTAACAACAATACGATTGATCTGATGAAGGTCGATGCTGTCCAAATCCACCAGGTCGGCCTTTTTTTTCAAGTACGTTGACACTTCGATGAGACGGTTGATTTTTTTATCATAGTCACCATAACCGAGTTTGATGTGCTTAAACGGGCCGTTTGCAAGCAGGGTCAAGCCGATTTCCCTGTCCACCAGAATTTCTTTAATCTGGCTCAAAGGGATACGGCTATCAGGTTCCTGTGCAAGTTTGATAATGTTCATGACCGCTTTGTGAGGATTGGTTTCATGCTTCATCGGATGCCTCCCAGCAACATGGATGTCTTCGGGGGAAAGTCCGGTGATTTCCGGAAAGGGTTCGGTTTCCCCTGAAAAATGTTTAAAGATGTCTCCCTCGGTATTCATAAGATAACGTTTGCCTAATTCGACAATGGCAAGGGCTTTATGTTCTTTGATCCTGATCAGGATTCCGTCGGGCATCTCCCGGATCACTTCGGCCTTGCTGATCCATGGGTGGGCCATGAGACGTTGCCGTGCCACATTGAGATTGACTGCAAAGATGTTGTCTCCCTTATGCAGGCCGGCTTGTCTGAGAATCTCTGTCTCACTGAGTCTTAGTTGGCCGGTTACTCCGATGCGTTTTGCACTGAAGATCTTTGTACGCATCAGGGCACTGTAGGAGATCACCAGAGAGAAAGACAAAATCCCCAAGGTCAGAATCAGGCCTGATACATTCAAAAAGGTCTTGATTCTCCATGGCCTTCTGTTTTTTTTCCGGTTTTTTTTGACCTTATACGTGTTTTTCCGTATAGGTTTAGTCTTTGCCGACAATGGTCACCTCGGTTTCAAGATCCACGCCCCAGCGGGCGAAGACCGTGTCCTTTATTTTTTTTACCAGGGCAAGGATGTCCGTGGCCCTGGCCTTGTTTTCATTGACGATGAAGTTGGCGTGCTTTTCCGATATCCGTGCACCACCCATGGAAAAACCCTTGAGTCCAGCCATGTCGATTAGTTTCCCTGCTGGTTCGTGATTCTCCGGGTTCTTGAATATGCATCCGGCATTGGGCAAGGACACCGGTTGATTTTTTGTCCGTGCTTTAAGAATCCTTCGGGCTTCCTGCGCCAGTGCCTCGGGGTCGCCTTTTGAGAGGCAGAGGGTGGCCGAAAGGATCACAGGCTCATCCATGCCCTGGGGCCAACCAAGATGCCGATAGGAAAAATGCAAATCGCTGCGGCCGATGGTTTTCATGCGGCCGCTGCCGTTCAGAACCCCAAGGTTCAAAAGCACCTGGTCCATGGCTCCCATCTGGGTGCCGGCATTCATGGCGATGTTTCCACCAAGTGTTCCGGGAATTCCAAGGGCGAAATTTAAACCGGCATATCCTTTTTTCCAGGCCTGTTTGCAAAGGTCTTTTGTTTTTATGCCGGCATGGGCATGAACCCGAATGGTTTCGTCGTCTTGTTCGTCCCAGCGGATGTCCTGGGCCATGCCCGAGAGTGAAAGAACCATGCCCTGGATGCCCCCGTCCCTGACAATAAGGTTTGTCCCGTCTCCAACGACCAACAAGGGCAGACTCTCAGATCTGGAAAATTGAATCAGAGAAACGGCTTCTTCCATGCTCCGGGGACGTGCAAACACCTGGGCCGGTCCACCCACCTTGAAGGAGGTGTGGCGGCTCATGGGCTCGTCAAAGGACACACGGTCCTTGAACTGACGGCCGAAGATGTTTTTGAGGTCCTCGGTCAACGGCATGGTTATCCCTTTTTCTTTTTGCCGGGTGTTTTTTGGAGTAGAAAGTCCTCGCCAACAGTGAGTACGTTTCCCGCCCCCAGTGTCAGCAAAAGATCATCCTGGCCAAGTTCTTCAATTAAAAGATTCACCGCCGTCTCCAGGCTGTCCACATAACGGGTGTTCTCATGGCCCCGCTCAACGATTTTATCGCAGAGACTCATGCTGTCCACGCCTTCTATGGGACTTTCTCCAGCTGCATAAATGGGCAGGATCAGAAGGTCGTCGGCATTGTAAAAGGCCCGTGTGAATTCGTCGAACAGGGCTTTTGTCCGTGTGTAGCGATGGGGCTGGAAAACAGCCACAATACGCTTGTCAGGCCAGCTCTCACGAACCGCCAGCAAGGTGGCCTTGATTTCCGTGGGGTGATGACCATAATCATCAATGACCGTGACCCCGCCCACCTCGCCTTTGAGCTCCAGTCGCCGCTTAACACCCTCAATGGTTTCAAGGGCGCATTTGATGGTTTTGAAAGGAATGTCCAGCTCCAGGCCAACGGAAATGCTGGCCAGGCAGTTGGTGACATTGTGTACACCCGGAAGATTCAAGGTGATGTCTCCCAGCTTTTCATCCAGATGGAAAACAGTGAAATGGCTTTTGCTGCCTTCAAAGCTGATGTTCCGCGCCTGGACGTCTGCCCGTGTGTTCAGGCCATAGGTTGTATATCGCCCTTTGATTTCCGGGAGGATGTCCTGAACGGATTCACTGTCCAGGCAAAGGATGGACAGGCCATAAAAGGGAACCCTGGCAATGAAATTCACAAAGGCTTTTTTGATGGCGTTCAGGCTGTCGTAATAATCCAGATGTTCCCGGTCAATATTGGTCACAATGGCCATGGACGGGGAAAATTTCAAAAAAGAACCGTCGCTTTCATCGGCTTCTGCCACGATGAAATCCCCCATGCCGTGCATGGCGTTTGAACCCACACTCTTAAGGACGCCACCGATGACCACCGTGGGATCAAGGCCGGCTTTTTCAAGAACTGCCGCCGTGATAGAGGTGGTGGATGTTTTCCCATGGGCACCGGCCACGGCAATGCTGTATTTGAGGCGCATCAGTTCGGCCAGCATTTCCGCCCTGGGAATGATTGGAATACCTGCCTTTCGGGCAGCCACCACTTCGGGATTGTCCTTTTTGACGGCAGTGGATGTGACGATGACATTGGCATCCCGTATCTGTTCGGCAAGGTGGCCTTCATATACAGTGCAGCCCAGGCTTTCCAGGCGGCGGGTGATGTCTGTGGCCTTCAGATCCGATCCGGAAACCCGGTACCCCAGCTTGAGAAGGATTTCTGCAATTCCGCTCATGCCGATTCCTCCGATTCCCACAAAAAAGATATGGTATTCCTTTTGATACATTCGCTATCCTATGGGCCTTTCATTCTGACCCTTTATGAGTTCATAACAATCGTCGACGATGTTCCATGCTGCCCGGGGCTTGCCGTATACTTCTGAGTTTTCGGCCATCATTAAACGTTCATCCTTGTTTTCCCTGTAAAATTCCATCCGCTGGGCCAGCATGCTTCCGTTTAAGCTATCTTCGGTAATCATTTCCGCTGCGCCTTTTTTGACAAGACTTATGGCATTTTTCACCTGATGATCGTCTGTGGCAAAGGGAAAGGGAATCAGGATGGGGGCAAGCCCCATCACGGTGATTTCCGAGATGCTGGTGGCTCCGGCACGGCAAACGATCAGATCCGCTTTTTCGTAGCAGCGGTCCATGTCATTGTAAAAGGCCTGTACCTGTGCGGATATCCCATTTCTCTCATAGGCGTTTTTGACCATGGCTTCATCTGCAACACCGGTTTGATGGATAAAGTGCCAGGTGCCTTTTTCGTTCAGATGTTCAACGGCATGAATCAGGGCCATGTTGATGTTATGGGCTCCCTGGCTTCCGCCAGCCACCATGACCGTGAATTTTTCCGATGCATTTTCCATGGTCAGGTCGCGTCTTTCCTTTGCCAGAAGGATACTCTGACGGACCGGGTTTCCGGTTAGCAAGGTTTTGTTGATTTTGAAATAATCCAGGCTCTCACCAAAGGAGACATGGATTCGTGTGGCAAAACGGCTGAGAATCCGGTTGGTGACACCCGGAATGATGTTCTGCTCCTGGAGTACCACGGTTATCCCTTTGAGATAGCCCACAAGGGCCACAGGGCCGGACGAGTATCCACCCACGCCGATGATCAGATCGGGATTGAAGTCCTTGATGATTTTTGACGACTGGACAAGGGCTCCGGGTATTTTGAACGTGGCCTTGAGTTTTCGGAAAAGTCCAAGGCCCTTGATGCCCGATGCACGAATGGCCAGATGATCAAAACCCTCTTCGGCCAGGATGTTTTTTTCAAAGGGGCGGTCGGTGCCCACAAAGAGAATACGGTTTTCCGGGTTCTTTTCAAGAAAGGCCCGTGCAATGGCTATTCCGGGGAACAGATGGCCCCCTGTTCCTCCTCCGGCGATAAGTATGTTGACCTTAGGTTCGTCCATGGGGCCTCGTTTTTCCGATGTTGATGATAATACCCACAGCCACCATGTTAATCAAAAGGGAGCTGCCTCCATAACTTAAAAAGGGAAGGGTTAACCCTTTGGTGGGTAGAAGGCCCATGGCCACACCCATATTGACGCATGTCTGAAGACTGATCCCTATGGTAAGCCCTGCGGCCAGAAGCGAACCAAAAAGATCCTCTGTGCGCATGGCAATGATGATACCCCGCCAGATGACCACAAAAAAAAGTGTCAGAATTAATAAAACACCCCATAGCCCCAGTTCTTCACCGATCACGGAAAAGATGAAATCCGTATGGGGCTCGGGAAGATAAAAGAGTTTCTGGTGACCGTTGCCAAGGCCCTTGCCCCAGAATCCACCGGAGCCGAAGGCCATGAGGGAATGGACGATCTGGTAACCTTCATCGGTCTGGTGCTTCCAGGGGTCCAGGAAACTCATCAGGCGTTCAACCCGGTAACTGGCGCTCATCATAACAAGGCCAGCCAGGGGCAGAAGACCCAGAAGTGCTCCACCCAGGTATTTTATGGGAACGCCCCCCATAAACATCATGATCCAGCAGAGAATTCCCAGGATCACCACGGATCCAAAATCAGGCTGAATCATGATCAAAATGGCCAGGAGCATCATGACGATCACATGGGGAAGAAAACCGATGGAAAATTCACGGATCCGCTCCTGCTTCTTGGACAGAGAATAGGCCAGATAAATGATCATGGACAGTCGGGCGAATTCCGAGGGCTGAAAGGTAAAGCCTCCGATGCGGATCCATCTGGCTGCCCCACCTGCCGCATGGCCATACCCGGGGATCTGGGTGAATACCAGAAGCAGGGCTGACACAGCCAGTAGAATATAGGCAAAAGCCCTGTACATTCGGTAAGGGATCATGGACGACAGAAAAAGGACCAAGCCACCTATAACCGAAAAAATCGTTTGTTTTCTCAGGAAAAAATATCCGTTGCCATAGGTGTTGTTGGCAATGGCCGAGCTGGCACTGTATATCATCACGATTCCCACACCGGTCAGAAAGAGAACGGACAGGAGAAGGGGGGTGTCGAATCCTGTGATGACATCAGTTGTTTGTCGTGCCTGTGCCATGATAATTTTACGTCCTTGTTATCCTGAATCGTGCTGTTTTTGTTTCCATGGAAGACTGTGTCAGAGTATGGTATGCCCGGAGTACAGCGTCTTCCACGGGTTTTTCAGAGGATATCCCTTTTGAATGCACCAGGTTGTCCTTGATCTCACGATCGGCCCCGCTGATCAGGAGGGCACACATGAGAAGTTTGGCGTGGGATGTGTCCTGGGAAAAGGCGCTTTGATTGCAATCAGGCATGGATGTCCTCCTTTAGTTGTTTGACGGCGTCGGCAAACACATGACCACGGTGTTCGTAATTTGTGAACATGTCAAAACTGGAACAGGCCGGGGAGAACAGAACCTTGTCTCCTTCTTTGGCTTCCCCATAGGAAAGGGCCACAGCCTCCTCCATGTTTTGTGCTTCGATGACCTTGATAAAGGGGCTCAATGTGTTTTTGATTTCCTTGGCTGATTCTCCCATGGCCACCACGGTTCGGGTTGATTTGAGAATCCCGTCTTTTAACGCAAGAAAGGAACCGCCTTTGTTTCGTCCTCCAAGAATCAGGATCAGGGGTGAGTCAAAGGCGTCAAGGGCGCGTACAACCGCATCCATGTTGGTGGCCTTGGAATCATTGTACCAGTCGATGCCACGGATGGTTCCGATATGCTGGATACGGTGGGGCAGGCCTTCAAAGGTGTCCACAACGGTTTGGATGCTTTCAAGTTTTCCTCCGGCCGAAAGGGTTGCCAATGCAGCTGCTGCGATATTTTCACGGTTATGGTTGCCCATGAGTTTGGCCTGGGAAAGATCCAGAACCATGGTGTCGCAGCCCGGCAGGTTCAGGGTGATTTTTTTACGGCTGATCACTGCGCTGTAGCCCGATCCACCCGCACCGAAGGTGTACTTTCTGTTCTGAAGAATTTTCCCCATGGAAAGGGAGGTGGGATCATCACCATTAATGATGGCAATATCATCCATTTCCTGGTTTTCAAAGATCCGGCCCTTGGAGCGGGTATAGGCCTCGAAGCTGGCGTATCGGTCCAGATGATCTTCGGTGATGTTCAGTAGAACGGCAATTTTCGGCCTGAACCGTTTGATGGTGTCAAGCTGGAAACTGCTCAATTCCACCACCACCAGGTCCGAGGGTGTTTCCAATTCAATATATTCGGTCAAGGGGTTGCCGATATTGCCGCCGGTAAAGACCTTGAACCCCGATTCTTCAAGCATCAAGGAGATCAACGTGGTGGTCGTGGTTTTGCCATTGGTCCCTGTGACAGCGATGATGGGCTCCTTGATAAACATGGATGCAAGCTCGATCTCTCCCATGACAGGGACTGAAAAATCCATGGCCTGCTTGATCTGGGGCAGGGTGTGCGGTACGCCAGGGCTCAGGACGATGAGATCCGTTTTTAAGAAACTATCCGGATTATGAACACCCAGTTCGGTGGCAATGCCCAGCGCCTCCATCTCCATGGGCCGCTGGCCCAGATCCAAAGCCTGGGCTTTGTCCGTCACTGTGACCTGTGCCCCCCGCGCATTGAGAAAACGGGCGATGGCAGCACCGGACCGTGCAAGACCCACAACAAGGATACGTTTCCCGCTTAATTTCATCATCATTGTGCCTTACCTTATTTTGAGAGTACTCACCGCAAGAAGGGCGAGCATGATGGATACAATCCAGAACCTTACGATGACTTTGGGTTCCGGCCATCCTTTGAGTTCAAAATGGTGGTGCAGGGGTGCCATGCGGAAAATCCGCTGCCCCTTGGTGATCTTGAAATAACTGACCTGGAGGATCACCGACATGGCTTCAATCACAAACAGGCCTCCCACGATGACAAGAAGGATTTCCTGCTTGGTGATCACGGCGATGGTGCCCAGAATGCCTCCCAGGGGAAGGGAACCGGTATCTCCCATAAAGACCTGGGCAGGATAGGCGTTAAACCAGAGAAAGCCCACACCGGCACCGGCAATGACGCCACAGATCACGGTGATCTCGCCCCCGTTGGGAACATAAGAGATCTGGAGGTACTCGGCGAGCTTGACATGGCCGGTGACATAGGCAAAGAGCATGTAGGTGACCGCACTGATAATCACCGGCCCGATGGCCAGGCCGTCAAGGCCATCCGTGAGATTCACGGCGTTGGAGGTGCCCACGATGACGAATGCTGCAAAGAAAATATATCCAAAACCAAGATCCGGGGACACGCTCTTTAAAAACGGTATGGTGATCTGGGTGGAAAAATTCGGGGTGGTGTAGGTCAACCATCCGATGATCAGGCCCAACAGGATCTGCAGCAGAATTTTTGATCGTGCGCCCAGGCCTTTGCTTCGTTTTTTGATTTGCATCAGGTAATCATCGGTAAAGCCGATCAGTGTAAAGCCAAAGGTGGATAACAGCGCAATCCAAATATATCGGTTGGAAAGATCTGCCCACAGGAGTGTGGAAATCATGATGGATGATATGATCATCACGCCGCCCATGGTGGGGGTTCCGGCTTTGTCAAAATGACTCTGGGGCCCTTCTTTTCTGATGTATTGTCCGATCTGCTTTTTCTGAAGGGTCCGGATTACCCAGGGACCCAGGATAAAGCAGATCAAAAAGGCCGTGACCGTGGCATAGATGGTTCTGAAGGTGATGTAACGGAATACATTGAAGAATGATATTTCCGTATGAAGTGAATACAATAAATGGTAAAACATGTGATTATCTAATCTCCGTTCAAAACCATAATGTCATTGACAATATCTTCCATGGCCATAAATCGGGAACCTTTGACCAGAACCCAGTTCCCATGCTCCAGATTTTTGGAAAGCGTTCCTATAATCTCTTTTTTTGAACCCGTAAAGACCGAATTTTTGTTAAAACCGTCACTTATGGCAGCGTTACCAATCAGCCGTGCCTTTTCACCGACAAGGTAAATTTCATCCACCCTTTTTCGTACGGCGAATTTACCCACGCTTCGATGCAGCTCGTCGGTGGATGTTCCCAGCTCACCCATGTCGCCTGCCACCAGAATCCCCTTGGCATCCCCTTTGAGATCACAGAGAACATCAATGGCTGCCATCATGGAATGGGGGTTGGCGTTGTATGTGTCATCAATTACAAAAAAACCCCGGGAACTTTTATGTATCTGCATCCGGCCATGAACAGGTTTAAAGGCCCCAAGACCCCGTTTGATTGTTTCAAGGTCCATTCCGGCCAGAATGCCCACACCGGCTGCGGCAAGGGCGTTTTCCACCATAAACCGGCCAGGCGTGTTCAAGACCACCGGAATGCTTTTCCCCAGTGCGTGCAGGTTAAATACGACGTTTCTCGTTTCTGACCGAATGTCACTGGCTCGGATTTGTGCATTATCCGATAATCCGAAGGTGAAGAGTTTGCATCTGCAATGGGTTGCAAGTGCCTCAAACAAAGGGGAACCCATGTTCAGAAGAGCCCGTTTGTCAGGATCCAGGGCATCCAGAAGTTCGGCTTTGGCCCGGGCCACGTTTTCAATGGAACCCAATCCTTCCAGATGGGCAGGGGCCACATTGGTGATAATGCCCAGATCGGGTTTTGCGATTCCTGCAAGCCGGGAGATTTCACCCGGTGCGTTCATACCCATTTCCACCACGGCCCATTGATGTTCTGTTGAAAGACGGAGAAGGGTGAGGGGCAAGCCGATCTCATTGTTGAAATTTCCCTGGGTGGACAAGGTGGTGAATCGTTTTTCAAGGATGGCCGCTGTCATGGCGCGGGTGGAGGTTTTCCCGTTGGAGCCGGTGATAGCCACAAGTTTAACCCCTGATTCTTTTCGTTGTAAGGACGCCATGGCACCCAAGGCCCGTGTGGTGTCCTCCACAGCCACGCAGACACATCCTTTATTTGTCACACAGGCGATGGCATCAACGTTCTTGCTGTTCAACACAAACCCCCGGACGCCCAGGCTCAGAACATGTTCGACAAAACCATGGCCATCATGGTTCTGCCCCGTGATGGCCACAAAAAGATCGGTTTTTTTGATGCTTCTGGAGTCAATGGACACCCCTTCAAACACCTGTCCCTCTGACCCGGACATGCAGATGCCGCCTGTGGCGGTCAGCAATCGTTCAAGGGTCCAGGAAATGGGCCTGATGTCAGAGTCCATGGGTTTCAAGGGCTTTTCGAGCCTCCGTCCGGTCATCGAAATCAATGGTCCGGGTTTTGAGAATCTGATAGGTTTCATGGCCTTTCCCGGCAATCAGGATGCAATCTCCTTTTTTTGCGCAGTCAATGGCCTGGCCAATGGCTTTACGCCGGTCGGGTTCCACACAATGGTGTTTGTTTTTCATTCCCTCACGTATCTGGTCAATGATTTGATCCGGTTCTTCACTCCTGGGGTTGTCCGAGGTCACAATGCACAGATCTGAAAATGTTTCGGCAATCTGTCCCATCTTCGGACGTTTGCCTTTGTCACGGTCTCCACCGCATCCGAACACGGTGATCAGGCGGCCCGGGGTAAGGGGCTTCAGGGTTTGAAGAACGTTCAAAAGACCATCCGGCGTGTGTGCGTAATCCACAAACACATAAAAACCCAGATCCGTGGGCACACGCTCTAATCGGCCCGGAACCGTGAACGCTTCAACCCCTTTTTTGATCGCAGTAAGGGAAACACCTGCACACAGGGCAGCCCCTGCGGCATTGAGAATATTTTCAAGGTTGTGGGCTCCGATGGCATCGGACCGTATGTCTATCTGACCGTCAGGGCAGATCAGGGTTCCCTGGATGCCAAGAATATCCAGAGAGGCATTCCTAAGACGAATATGGGCTGTCTCACTTCCGGTGGTGTAAAATGGAATGGTTAAAAGGCTCTTTATTTCAAGACCTTTATCGTCGTTTCCGTTGATCACGGCCCGGACCGTTTTGCCTTGGGATTGTCCGTGCTCAAGACCTTCGGTGAAAAAACGTTTTTTACAGTCAAAATAATGGTCCATGGTCTGGTGGTAATCCAGATGGTCCTGACTGAGGTTGGTGAAAACACCGGTATCAAAACAAAGGCCGAAAATCCGGTCAAGATCAACGGCATGGGAGGATATTTCCATGATCACATGGGTGATTCCCTCTTTGACCATATCTGCGAGAATTTGTTGAATATCCAGTGATTCCGGAGTGGTCATGGGATTTGCAAAAACCTTGTTGCCGTATCTGTAGTTGATGGTCCCGATGACGCCTGTGGCATGTCCTGCCTCATTAAAAATGGCTTCCAGAAGATAACTGGTGCTGGTTTTACCATTGGTGCCTGTAATGCCTGTGAGATGAAGCTTGGAAGAGGGATTGTCATAAAATGACGCACCCAAAAGGGCCAGGGCCTTGCGTGGTTGATTGACCCGGATAACAGGAACAGTGCAGGGGGCCGTCATGGGTTTTTCCATGACCAGTGCTGCTGCGCCTTGGTCCAGGGCATGGGAAATAAAATCGTGGCCGTCAACCTTCAAGCCCTTGATGGCGACAAAAAGACCTCCGGGTTTAACCTGTCTTGAATCGTAGTGGATGGAGGTGATAGACCGATCCTCTCCCTGGGGATGTTGCATCCCTTCCGGCCTTATCAGGGCCTGTATGCTCTGGAGAAGTGTTGATAGTTTCACCGTTTTGCCTCGATTCGTTGCGCAAGGAGAATGGTTTCGTCGTTACTGTCTGTTTCCGGTTCCACATTGAGATAATTCAGGGTCTCGTGGACAATCTGCTTGAACGCCGGAGCAGCAACGACTCCGCCGTAATGGTTGACTTTGGGATCGTCCAGAATCACCAGCACGGCCACTGCGGGGTGCTGTTGAGGGGCAAATCCCACAAAGGATGCCGTGAACTGATCGTTTGAATAGCTGCCACCCTTGTCTATTTTCTGGGCGGTTCCGGTTTTTCCGCAGACTGTGTAGCGGGAAAGGGCTGCATTCACACCGGTGCCTCCGTCTGTGACAACGGTGGACATAATTACTTTGATTTTTTCAGCGGTCTCAGGGCTGATCACTTGTCGGCCTTTTGTTTTTCCGCATTCCCGGACGATGGTGCCATCCGGGGAGATGATGGATTTGACAATGTATGGTTTGACAAGTTTCCCGCCATTGGCGATGGCTGACACGCCGGCGAGCAGCTGGACAGCCGAAACGGAAATGCCCTGACCAAAGGAGATGGCTCCGGTGTCAATGGATGACCAGGTGTTGTAATTGGACAGGATACCTGAGGTCTCACCCGGGCAGTCAATGCCGGTCTGTTTGCCGAATCCGAAATTGGTGAGGGTCTTGTAAAGAAGTTTTTTCCCTGTGATCTCCGAAACTTTGACTGCACCGATGTTACTGGAAAATTTTACAATCTGCTGAAGCGACAGCCACTGATAGGGGTGGGTGTCGTTGACCTTGTTTCTCCCGATTCTGTATGTTCCGTTTTCACAGAAAAAAATGGAATTGGGGGTGCAGACATTGGACTCAATGGCAGCCGCTGCCAGGAAAACCTTCAGGGTGGACCCGGGTTCAAAGGGGTCGGTGACCGCACGGTTTCGCCACACATTCCGATCATACTGTTTGAAGATGTTGGGGTTGAATTCCGGGAAATGGGCCACCGCAAGAAGTGCTCCGGTATCGGGCTGCATGACCACAGCGGTTCCACTTACAGCCTGGAATTCTTCTGAAGCTTCTTTCAAAGCGTTCTCGGCAATGAACTGAATACGTTTGTCAATGGTCAGAACCAGATCGTTGCCGCTGAATCCGGTAACACTGCTGCCGCTGCTGTTGAATCGTCGGCCCAGAGCATCTTTGGTTACGATGAATTTGTCGGATGCGGCTTCCAGCTCTCTGTTGTATTGAAATTCCAGGCCCTCCAGGCCCTTTTCATCGGTTCCTGTAAAACCGATCACCTGGGCAGCCAAGCCCATATTCGGATAGAACCGGTTGTGTTCCGGAATGAATTCCAGGCCCTTTACGTCCAGATTTTTGATTTTTTCCACATCGTTGGGAGCGACTTTCCGTTTGACCCAGACAAAGGATTTTCCGCTTTTTAGCGTTTTTGTCAGTTTTTTGGAATTAAGGCCAAGGATTTTGGCCATCTTTTTCCCGTTTTGTGAGATGTCTTCCATGCGGCCAGGGAATGCGCCGATGGACATGACCTCAAGACTCACAGCCAGTTCCTTTAGATTGGCATCATAAATGGTCCCCCGTTTTCCGCAGGTCACCAGATATTTGTTATACTGGGATTCAGCCTTTGCCGTGAGCCATTTGGTTTGAATGACATGGAGTTGAACGGCTCGACCGGCAATAACAAGGAAAATCAGGCTGAATACGAGCCCTACAAACAGTTCTTTGTTTTTTATTGTCTTGGTTCCCTTTGTCATCATGCCCTACCTGATTGTAAGAATCTGGTTTTGTTCTGGCATTTGCAGCCCGATTTTTTGGGCAGCAAAAGCCGCGATCCGATCCGGGGACATCAAATGCGCCCGTTCGATTCGTAACTTTTTTTCCAATGAAAGCAAACGCTTGTGCTCGTCCTGCTGGTGTGTCAGCGCATAGCCTGTGGCCGTACACTGGACCCTGCTCCATGTGAACACAAACAACTCAGCCGTTAAAACCACCAGGAAGAACACCCAGACAAGGGTGCTGCCACGTTGAGTTTGTTTTGAGTTTGTTTTCATATTTTTTCGCAGGCCCTGAGTCGTGTGCTCCGGGCCATGGGATTTATCATTGTTTCCTGCTCAGAGGGTCTGACCACTTTCCGGGTCAGAGATTTTACCCTCCTTGTTTTACCGCAAACACAGACCGGGAAATCTTTTGGGCATGTGCAGGTGCCTTCAAGTTCCCTGATCTTTTCCTTGACCAGACGATCTTCCAGTGAATGGAAGGACAACACACAGAGTCTTCCGCCGGGTTTTAAACAATCCACAAAATGATCAAGAAATTCCTGCAGCCGTCCGAGTTCATTGTTTACTGAAATCCGTAAGGCTTGAAAAACACGGGTCGCCGGGTGAATTTTCTGGCCTGCGGAGGCTTTTCTCGGTACGGCCCGGCTCACAATGTTTGCCAGCCTTAAGCTGGTTGTGATGGGAGCCTGCTGCCGTTCTCGAACAATGGACCGTGCAATGGGCCGTGAGAATCTTTCTTCCCCCAAGGTGAAAAAAAGATCAGCCAGTTCTTTCTCATCTAATCCGTTGATCAGGTCCTCTGCCCGTGTTCCGGACTCGGTATCCATGCGCATGTCCAGGGGTTCGTCCTTCATGAAGCTGAAGCCCCGGCCACTTTGTTCAAGTTGGTTCTGGGAAAGGCCGATATCGATCAGGATGCCGTTGACAGCATCAATCCCCAGTTCCTGCAGGATTTGGGGAAGATCGGCAAAATTGCCGTGAACGAGCCTGATATTATCCGCGCCTAATGTTTCCCGTGCATGCCGGATGGCGTCCATATCCTGGTCGATTCCAATGACCATGCCATCCGAGCCGACCCTATCCATGATGGCGCGTGCATGACCTGCACCGCCCAGTGTTCCGTCCACATAGATTCCGTCTTTCTGGGGATCCAGAAAAGACAGGACTTCTCCTGGCATGGCAGAGATGTGCTTGAAGGCCATGCCTTAGAGTCCCAGGTCGGCCAGTTCGTTTTTGAACTCGCCGGACTGGAGGGCGGAAATGGTCTGCTGATTTTCAGATTCCCAGCGATCAAGAGCCCATATTTCGAAGTGGTCCACAAGACCCACCAGGATGATGTCTTTATCAAGCCCGCCGTATGTCCTCAGATTCTTTGGGATCAGGATTCGTCCCTGCTTGTCGCAGGCACAATCCTGGGCATTGCCGAGGAAAAAACGCCGGATGGAGCTGTTGTTTGGGCTTCTTGATGCAAGAATCCGTTCTTCCACAACCTTCCACCCATCGTATGTGTAGGCAGACAAGGAATGGGTCATCCCCGTGGTGATGATCATGCCGTCACCACCACTGGCTCTGATGACATCACGAAAGCGAGAAGGCACGATCAGCCTTCCTTTCGGGTCACATGTATGGGATGAACTTCCACGAAACATAAAAATGGTTCCTTACTCCCTATTGCCCCACATTACTCCACTCTATTGATACTAAACTACAGAATTCTCAAAAAGAGTCAAGTCAAAAATACAGACAGTGTTATTTTTTTTAATGATTTATTGGTGTTAACTAAAGTGGATGCAAAGTGGAAGATATTGAATTTCCAAGGGGCAGAGCATGGAAAACGTGGTGGAAAAACCTTCTGCCTCACATAGTTTTTTGCGGTTTATCTGATCATATTTCGAAAAAAAAGGACCGAAAGGTTCAAAGTGGATGATATTGGAGTGATTCACAATCCCTTTGACCCCGTCAAGGAATAAATCAACGGAATGGATCTGGTCATGTGTTCATTGACGGTAACCACCTCGTGACAGGTCTTGCAAATCAAAAATTAATGGGGCATAATTCCAAGAATTCAACGATACGTTTGCACCCCGGTTATCGGATTTTAAGGAGGATAAATCCATGTCATGGACTGTGGAATATCATTCGGATCATCGATTTGTCGAGTGCAAGGCCATGGGCTTCCTTAGGGTCGATGATTTGATCAAAGCGGCTGTCACAACCTTTGATTTAGCCAGAGAAAAGGACACGACTCTTGTTCTCGTGGATGATTCCAAGCTGGAACGGACTGTTGGAATACGTGATATTTATGACATGCCCCAGCGGTATGCAGATCTGAACATTGACAGTAGACTCAAAGTGGCTGTGATCCTCCCCACCTCTCCCAAAGCCAAGGAAGAGGTCCAGTTCTTCGAGACGGTATGCAGGAACCGGGGATTGAACATATCCGTGTTCCGGAATCGTGATGAGGCCATGGACTTTCTTATAAAAAAAACATCCCTGTAACTATAAAATTTTTGGAGAACGAGCCATGGAACATTGCGATACCCTGGTGATCGGAGGAGGGCCTGCAGGGCTTTTTGCGGCCAGTCATCTTCACAAAGGGTCAAAGATCGTGCTTCTGGAGAAAAATATCAATCTCGGGGAAAAGCTGAACATCGCAGGCTCGGGCAGATGCAATATCACCCACACAGGGCCGATCATGGATTTTATTTCAAAATACGGCGATAATGGTCGTTTCCTAAGAAACGCTCTTCTTTCATTTACAAACCTTGACCTGATTTCATTTTTCAATACCCGGGGGGTCGACACCATCTGTGACGCGAATGGAAAGGTTTTTCCCAAAAGCGAAAAAGCCGTGGACATCATAGATACCCTGATCACTGAATGTAGGAAAAGAGGTGTGCTTATAAAGACAGGTGCTGCGGTTTTATCCATAAGAAAAACCGATGATGGATTTTTGGTTTTAACAGAAAAAAATACGTACCTGACCCGTCAGGTGATCATAGCAACCGGAGGAAAATCCTATCCGGCAACCGGGTCTACCGGGGATGGATATAAATTTGTAAAAGCCTTTGGGCATGCCATTGTTGAACCAAGACCGTCACTTTCGCCTGTCTTTATAAAAGAGTATATGTTTGCGGGTATTTCCGGAGTGTCGTTGACAAACCGGCCGATTCATCTGTATCGGAACGGTAAAAAAATCCGGGAATACCATGGCGATATCGGGTTTACCCACAAAGGACTTTCAGGCCCGGGGATTCTTGATTTTTCAAGGTATTTTTTAACGGGTGACATGTTGAAAATCAATATGATTGACCTGCCTTTGGATACACTTCGTGATAACCTGATTCTGGCCAATGAAAAAAACGGTAAAATGTCTGTTAAAAATTTTCTAAAAAAATATGATCTCCCCGAAAGTCTCATTAAAGCCGTGCTTGAAGGGATGAACATGGATGTGAGTATTACCCTTGCCTGCCTCACAAAACAGATGAGAAATCAGATTGTTGACCAGTTCTGCAATCATCCCTTTGTCATCGGAAAGATCGGAAGTTTTCAAGTGGCCATGGCCACCACCGGAGGCATCCATTTGAAAGAGGTGTCACCCAAAACAATGCAATCCCGGCTGGTCGAGGGGCTTTATTTTGCAGGGGAGCTTATGGATATTGACGGAGACACAGGGGGGTACAACATCCAGGCGGCATTTTCAACGGGATTTCTCGCAGCAAATGCCATCAACAAACTCGTCTAACATCTGCTTATGGCTTGCCCTGACGCTTTAAATGCACTATAGATAGTGCTGTGACCTTTTCCTTTTATTGTTCATGAGATAACGAACCCATAACCTTTTCTTAGCAAGTGTCCTTGATGCCTATGGAACGTATCGACTATTTCATACGACGGTTTCTCCTTGTGATTCCCACCTTTATCGGGATTACCCTGATCTGTTTCCTCCTGATCCAGTTCGTTCCCGGTGGGCCGGTGGAGCAGGCCATTATGATGATGAAAGGTGTGGGGTCCTCAGGCCCTGCGTCAGTGTCGACCAATGCCGCATCGATTTCCGATGCCCAGCGTAAAGAGATCGAGGCCCATTTTGGTTTTGATCAACCCTTTCATAAACGGTATTACAAATGGCTGGTTACGGAAAGACTCGGCATGCGCATGGAGTCCTACAGTTTCCCCAATAAGAATGCCTGGCAGCTGATCAGTGAACGATTCCGGGTATCCCTGATTTTCGGGATTTCCGGTTTTCTTTTAAGCTATCTGGTCTGTATTCCCCTGGGTATTGTCAAGGCTCTGTACCACAACCGCTTGTTTGATTTTGCATCCAGCATCATTGTGTTTGTGGGTTATGCCATTCCGGTGTTTGCCTTTGGTATGATTTTAAAGATGCTGTTGTGTGGTAGCGTGGAAAGTTTGTTTGATATATTTCCGTCCTCGGGCTTTACTTCGGATATGTTTGATACACTTCCCTTTGCCTTGAAGGTCAAAGATATCTTCATGCACATGTTTCTGCCCTTATGCTGTTATATGATCGGCAGTTTTGCCGTGTTGACCCTCTTGATGAAAAATTCACTTCTGGAACAGATCAATAAAGATTACATGCGCTGTGTGGTGGCCAAAGGTGCCAGCTTTTCACGGGCTGTCTGGGGTCATGCCTTTAGAAATTCCCTGATTCCCATTGCCACGGGCTTTGGGTCCATTCTCACCGTGATGTTTGCCGGATCCGTGATCATTGAGCAGGTATTCGAGATTCCCGGCATGGGCCGCTTAAGTCTGGAAGCCATCGTGGGCAGAGATTATCCCGTATTCATGGGGATTTTATCCCTGACCTCACTTTTGGGACTGGTGGGAAACATCCTGTCGGATTTCTGTTATGTACTCATTGATCCCCGGATTAATTTCCGGGATTCCTAACGGGTGATGTCTATGCGATTAAAAGATTATACTGACGTGCATTTTTAGAAAAAAATAAAAAGCAATTTTTACCATGAAGTACATGAAGGTCATGAAGAAAAACGATTAAAGATTTAAACCACCCGCTCCCTTTGGTCGCTCAAGAACACGAAGAGCACGAAGAAAAGCATGCCTCCGGCGGCCAGCTTCCCCGCCTTCGGGGGGACAAGCTTAAAAAGCTGGGCAAATGGGTTATGGTGTTTGATGAGTAAAAAACAGGATTTGATTTTAAAAATTAGCGTAAATTAGCGTCATTAGCGGCAAGAAAAAGTTGTTTGTCAAACTTTTCAAAAGTTTGGCCCCCGGCCGGGCCGCCGGAGGCCTAATCTTTGCCCTTCTTCGTGCTCTTCGTGTCCTTCAGAGAGCGCAGCGAACGGGTGGTTAAAAAAAGAAAAACAAGTTTACAAGAGCACGAAGAAAAACATGCCTTCGGCGGCCAGCTCCCCGCCTTCGCGGGGACAAGCTTTAAAAAGCTGGGCAAACGGATTGGGTGCTTTCTTCAGTAGCCATCTGTCGACTTTTTACGAGTTCATCACTAATGCATATAAGCATAAAAAAACTATTTTCCATAGGAAATCCCGAAACAAAACGGAGGCTGAAGAGATTCAGGCAGCAGCGTCTTGCCCGTTTTTCCTTTTGGGCGCTGAGTATCCTTTATCTGGTCAGCCTGGGGGCTGAGCTGGTCTGCAACAGCGATCCCCTTTTCTTACGGTTTAACGGTGAATCCTATGTTCCGGTGTTTCGGTATTACCCGGAAGACACCTTTCTTGGAAACGGAAAACTGACCCGTCCCGATTACAAGACCATGGTAAATCTGCCTGCGTTCCGGGACAATCCATCCAATTTTATGATTTTCCCCTTGCTGAAATACGGCCCATACGAGAGTGTGACTCCCTCGGATCTGGTCTCGGGGCAGGAGGTGTCCCTGGTCTTGAGTCCTGTGACCCGAATGGCCACGGTGAACATCCGTAAGGATTATACGATTTCCCGTTCCGCCTCTTTTGGAATATTTGTGGATCGTGATGAAAACGATGTTCGGGATATGCCGGTAACAACGTGGATACCCGTACCGGAAAATTTGAAGTCGGCCGTTTCTTCCCGCTTTGGAAACACAAAACAAGATGCGTTTGAATGTCAGTTATCACTTTTGGATGGCCTACGGATCAGGGTATCCCTGCCAGCCTATGAACCGAGGAGTGCCGCTCCCAAAACCGTTCGTCTGAATGTCCGGGAAGAGAAGGGGCCGAAACAGGATGCCGTGACCATATTTTTTGACAAGGGCCTGAATGTCAAAGGCCAGGAACCTGTGATCTGGCAGAACCTTGTCCGGGAATCCCGTGAAACGTTGATTGAAAAATTATCTCTGAGATATGAACGTCCGGTGGATTCACTCATGCTGGATATAGGCCAGAGCCTTTACCGGGCGGATTTTGAAAAAATGGATATTCGATTTCCCTTTCCCCCGGTCAAAGATCATTTTCTGGGCATAGACGAGGCCGGCCGTGATGTCCTTGCACGCATTATTTATGGCCTTCGTATCTCCCTCACCTTTGGGCTGGTGCTGGTCATCTGTTCCATGGCCCTTGGAATTTCAGCCGGGGCCATTCAGGGCTATTACGGCGGACTTGTGGATATCTCGGCCCAGCGTATGATTGAAATCTGGAATGCCATGCCTTTTTTGTACGTCATGATTCTCATGGGCTCGGTTTACGGGAGGAGTTTTGGACTTTTACTGGTCTGTTACGGAATTTTTAACTGGATAGGCATTTCCTACTATGTTCGGGCCGAGTTTTTTCGTTTGAGAAAGCTATCCTTTGTGGAGGCTGCCAAATGTCTTGGAATCCCGTCCCGGAAAATTATTTTCAAGCACATCATGCCCAATGCCATGGTGCCGGTGATTACCTTTTTTCCCTTTTCCCTGGTGGGTGCCATCGGGTCCCTGGCTGCACTGGATTATCTGGGGTTCGGACTGCCGCCCCCCACACCCAGCTGGGGCGAGCTGCTGGCCCAGGCCCAACAGTACCGATGGGCCTGGTGGTTGATTCTCTACCCGTCTCTGGCCTTGTTCATCGTGATGCTTCTGGGCGTGTTCATCGGTGAAGGGCTAAGAAATGCCTATGATCCGAAGCAGTATGCTCGGTTGGAATGAGGGGGCATATATAAAATACTTGAAATGATATGGGACCTATAGGACCTATGGGACTAATAAGTTCCAATAACATCCATAAAAATGAAAACAAATTTATCATGAAGCAACGATGATTATGACGGAAAAGCTCCTCGACATAAAAAATCTGACCGTGACCTTCAAGACGGATGATGGGCGAGTCCTTGCTGTGGATGACCTGTCTTTTTCGGTTGATTACGGGGAAACCGTGGGGCTTGTGGGTGAATCCGGGGCCGGAAAATCCGTAACAGCCATGAGTATTCCCCGCCTTGTTCCATCGCCACCGTCACAGGTCGAACACGGTGAGATCCGTTTCAAAGGCAGGGATCTTTTAAAAATGAATATCCGGGACATGAGAAAGATCCGGGGCAAGGAAATCGGGGTGATTTTCCAGGATCCCGGAACTGCCCTTTCCCCCCTTCATCGGGTGGGCAATCAGCTGGTGGAGGCCCTTCGGATGCACCGGAACCTTTCTTTCAAGGAGGCATGGGCCACAGCAGAATCCTGGCTTGCCAACGTGAAAATCCCCGATGCCAAAGAGAGGATGTTCGTGTATCCCCACCAGCTTTCCGGGGGCATGCAGCAGAGGGTCATGATCGCCATGGCCCTGATTCAGGAGCCGGATCTGATGATTGCGGACGAACCCACAACAGCCCTTGATGTGACCATCCAGGCCCAGGTTTTTAATCTTATCAGGGACATGAAAAAGAACGACAGTGCCATGCTTTTGATTACCCATGATATGGGGGTGGTTTGGGAAATGTGTGACAGGGTCCTGGTGATGTATGCCTCCCAGTTGGTGGAGGAGGGCCTGAAGGATGAGATTTTTTCCCATCCGGCCCATCCCTATACCGAGGGTCTTTTAAAATCCATTCCCAGCCTGGGTGCAGGAACGGGCAAGCGGTTGCCTTCTATCCGGGGACAGGTTCCCTCGGCCCTTGATTATCCAAAGGGTTGCCGGTTTAATGATCGCTGCCCCCATGCCTTTGACCGGTGTGAAAAAGAGTCTCCGGAATCGGTTCATCTTTCAAAGACCCACCGGGCATCCTGTTTTCTTCTGGTACCCGAGCAAAAGGAGGGGACCCATGGCCTCTGAACAGCGGAAACAAAGCACCATGGTTGAAAATAAATTACTGGATATCCGAAACCTTGAAACCTGGTTTCCGGTCAAGCGCGGGATCCTGTCCAGAACTGTGGGCCATGTCAAAGCCGTGGACGGAGTGTCCCTGGTGATCGGAAAAGGTGAAACACTGGGCCTTGTAGGGGAGTCCGGCTGCGGTAAGACCACCCTGGGTCGGAGCCTTCTGGGCCTTGAACGTATCCATGGCGGTGAGATTTTTTTTGATGGAACGAATCTGCATGGTCTCACGGGGAACGTCTTGAGGGATGTCCGACGTCGAATGCAGATGGTGTTCCAGGATCCCTTATCCTCATTGAACCCCCGGATGTCCGTTCTGGACAGCGTCACCGAGGGTATGAAAGCCTTTCAGCTTTCAAACGCCAGGGAGTGCGATGAGAAAGGGCTTTCACTTCTCAAGGAAGTGGGATTGTCCGGGGACGCCCTGTTCCGCTATCCCCATGAATTTTCAGGCGGGCAGTGCCAGAGGATCAGCATCGCAAGGGCCTTGTCCATGAGACCGGACTTTATTGTCTGTGATGAGGCGGTCAGCGCCCTGGATGTGTCGGTCCAGGCCCAGGTGGTGAACCTTTTGATTGATCTCCAGGAGAAATATGGGCAGTCCTATCTGTTTATCTCCCATGATCTGTCGGTGGTCAGTCATATTGCCGATCATATTGCGGTGATGTATCTGGGAAAAGTGGTTGAATACGGATCTGTATCCGCCATCATCCATACCCCTCTTCACCCGTATACCCAGGCCCTGATTGACGCGGTTCCTGTTCCGGGGAAACAGGGGAAAAAACGGGTTATCAAAGGTGAAACCCCTTCGCCGATGTCACCTCCTTCGGGGTGCCCTTTTCATCCACGTTGCCCGGAAGCGGAAACCATCTGCAAATCCCAGGTGCCGGAGCTTAAATCATTGTCAGGATGTCTTGTTTCTTGCCATTTGAGGCACTGATAATAATTCCTGAGGACGCAGTTCTAAAGAAAAATGCAGGTTTTACCGATATGATGTATGATTTGTATGACGCATATAAGATATGTTCGATTTACTTGTATGATACTGGTATTGTTGACATTCTAATAGAATATAAATGACCTTCCCAACAAGAAAACAATCCTTATGAATGATTTTTCACCCATATATTTAATTTGTCCGATTATAAGTATCGTCTCTGCGGTCTATATTGCTGCCATGGGTATTTTTCGGGTTCGTCTGAAATTGGAAAATGTCTTGATGGCCTTGATCTGCTTATCATGGGCTGTGCTTTCCATGAGTTATGTGGTCCAGCATTTCATTGAGGATGAGGGCAGGATTTTAATGCTGGAGCGTATAACCCATTTTTTTATTGTGTATCTACCCCTGGTCCATATACTTTTTTTTCACAGGGTTCTCGGGCTCAAGCAAAGAAAAATGGTTCTGGGCACGGTCTTTCTTAGCGTCATTTTTTCACTTAGCGTTTTTTCAAGGCTCTATATCACGGGAGTGAAAAAATACGACTGGGGGTATTTCGCTCAGGCCGGCCCTCTTTTTTTTGTTTTTCTACTCTTTGCACTTGCAACGGTTTTTTATGTGATCTATCTGGTGGCCTCCCGATTGAAAAAGGAGGGCAATCTGGTTCTTGCAATGAAGATCAGATATACCCGTTTTGCCTATGTTTCCTCGGCTGTGATCACCATGTTATCCGTTCTTCCCATGATGGGATATGATGTTTACCCTCCGGGCTATTTCATTTTCATTCCCTTGGGTTTTCTGGGTTACGGTTTACTCCGGTACCGGATTTTGGGCATCCGGTCCATGTTTCACATCGCCATTATCTGGTTTACGGTTTTTATTCTGACCATTCTGCCCAACATTATTTTATTTGTGATTATTCGAACCCATCTGGGAGTCCTTTCAACCCCCTGGGCGTTTGTAGGCCTTATGGCATGGTTTATTTTGAATTTTCAGTTTGTGCTGAAAATTCAGACATTGGTGGGCCGGGCTCTAAATGCAGACGGATATGATTTGAAAAAAATGGAAACATCATTTTTCAAGAGTTTTCTTTTTTTAAAAAATGTCAAAGACCTCATCGACGAGTTTCGCAGTCTTATGATCACGTATCTGGCCTTCAGTGATGTGGACTTTTTTCTTCCCGGTGAAGATAAAGGGGCTTTTGAAAATGCAAAGGGCCAACGCCTGTCCTTGTCCTTAACTCTGGGAACATGGCTTCTGGCCGATAATCATATGATTGACCGCAATATGGTTGAAACCCATCCCCGGTTCGATGCCATGAAAGAAGAGCTGACAGCCCTTTTTGATCAGCAGAATGCCCAGTATCTGGTTCCCCTGGCCCAGCACGAACGGCTTTTGAGTATCGCTTTCCTCAAGGATGAATACCTGAATCGCCTGATGACCAATTCCGAAGTCCGTTTTATCGATCGCTTGTCGGGTATCGTTTCCATCTCCTTGTACAATGCCATGGTTTTCAGAGATATTTCAGCCCTCAAGGATTTGCTGGAGGATAAAACCCTGAAACTGTCCGAGGAGATTTCCGAGAGGAAGAAGGCTGAAGAGACGATCAAGAAAAGCCGTGAACAATACAAACTACTGGCGGATAATGTCAAGGACACCATCTGGGTGCTGTGGATAAACGAGTTGACATTCAGTTATATGAGCCCATCGGTAAAAGGTCTTCTGGGATACACGGTTCGGGAGATTATGCACATGAGCGTAGAGCAGTTGTTGACCCAGGAATCATTTGAGTTCATTAAAAAAGTTAGAATCAATGTTCTGGGTAATGACCAACTGTTGAACATGGATACACCCCTGACCATGGAACTGGAGCATATCCGTAAAGACGGCACCCATGTGTGGGTGGAAGTCTCGTCCCATCTGCTGAACAGCGAACAGGGCCCCTTAAGTCTGATCGGTGTATCCAGGGATATCACGGAGAGGAAAAAAGCCGAAATAGAGAAAAAAAATCTGGAAGCCAAACTGATGCAGGCCCAGAAAATGGAATCCATCGGAGTTCTGGCAGGAGGGATTGCCCACGATTTTAACAATATTCTGATGGCCATCCTGGGATATGCGCAACTGGCCAGGCTTTATATCACCGAGGAAAACACCCAGGCCCATGAAAAACTGTCACGCATTGAAAAGGCCAGTTTCAGGGCCAAGGGAATGGTTGCCCAGATTCTGGCCTTCAGCAGGCAGAACGATTATAACAAGTTGTCGCTTCAAATGGCTCCCATTATCATGGAGGCATTGAACCTTTTGAAGGTGACCCTGCCTTCGGATATTCGCCTTATCCCCGAGTTCCAAGACAATGTCCCCTCGGTGATGGCAGACCCTGTCCAGATCCATCAGGTGATTATCAATCTGTGCTCCAATGCGGCCCATGCCATGGAAAGCACGGGCGGGGAATGCCGAATCGGTCTTTCAAGGTATCCTCTGGATCTCGCCAATGCACAAGCCATGAACCTGCCTCCGGGCATCTATATCCGTTTGACCGTTGAAGACTCAGGTAGCGGAATGGATAAGAATATTCTGGACAAGATCTTTGATCCTTATTTTACGACCAAAGACGTTGGCAAGGGCACGGGAATGGGGCTCGCTGTGGTCCATGGCATTGTCTTGAGTTGTGGGGGCAAGATCAAGGTCAAAAGTACACTGGGCAAGGGCACCTGCTTTGAAATTATTCTTCCTGCCGCGGAAAACCCGGTAAAAAATATTGATGATGACCGTGATATAATCTCGGCCAGGGGCAAGGAGCGTATTCTTTTTGTGGATGATGATGAGGATATCACTGAATTGGCCGAGGAAATTCTGGGTGAGTTGGGTTACACGGTCAGCATTGCCAACGATGGCCAGATGGCACTGGGGCTGTTTCTTGAAAACCCCCAGGATTTCGATATCGTGGTCACTGACCTGACCATGCCCCATATTTCGGGCGAGCGACTTGCCGAACAGATTTATGCCAACCGCCCGGATCTCCCGGTGATTCTTTGTACAGGCTACAACACCTATCTCCCGGACCAGAGAACCCGGGACATTGGCATTGTGGATATCCTGATCAAACCGGTTCCCGGAAAGGATCTGGCAGACGCCATCCGTTCGGCACTGGATGCCGGGAAATAGGTAGGCTATAAAAATATGACCGGTTATCTAAAAACAAATTGATTTTGAGACAGCTTATAGTCCAAGGTCATAGGGGTCAGATGCTTGCTTCGATGACCCGGATGAAACCGGGGAGACGGCTTTGGGGTATGGGAAGGGTTTTATAGAAATATTCGGGCCTGTAGGTGTTGATCGTGCTGAAGTCAAGGCTTTTAAATGTCGCCTTAGCCTCATCGTCGGACTGAAAATGATAAAAAAGCTTGCCCCGGGACAACACCCCCATGATCTTTATAAACATATCCAGAAGGACAAAGCATGCATGCTCTTTTTGTAAGGGTAGGTTGTCCGTCAGGTATATCCCACCTGATCCTTCATTGAAGATCTCACCGATGCGTCGCCATACCCCTTTTATGGTTTTCGGATCAAAATAATTGATAATGCCTTCTGTGATCACCACGGTGGGAACAGTGGGGTCCAGATACTTGGCTGCCAGGTTTTTCAGGCAAAGCTCCCCCTCATCAATCAGGATATTGCAGGGAATGATTTTATGACCCTTGGACAAAAGGCCTGCTTTTTTAAGGACATTGTATTTTCGATTGGCCATGTTGGGAAGGTCTGCTTCGATATAGGTAATGCCCATGTCCTGATGGTTCTCCATGAAACGGTAGCCCCGGGGGGAAAAGCCGCAGGCAAGCTCCACGATCTGTCTGACTCCATTTTCACGAACGGCTTTTTCTAAAAGGCAGTCTATAATCAGGTGCCTCTGCTCAAGTCCTGAAATCAGATCAGACAGTCCGAATACTTTTCGGCCAATCCACATCCAGGGCAAAAAGAGATAATAGAGGAGCCTCCCCCGTCGTGTCACCAGGGACTCATGGGACATGTTCCTGGCGTACCAGGAATATCCGGTGAGATGGGCTGTGATACTAATTCGAGACGGATCTGCCGGGATGAATTTTTTAAACAGACTCATGCATAACTCTCCACAGGTGTTTTGGCCTATATATCAATGGAATGACATGATATAATACCGGAATAATAAGGCTGTTATTTAACTCTCGTTAAATAGCAGTAATTCATACATTCGGTTTGAAATCAATACCCAAATAAATTCCGGGAGAAAATGACATAAGTTCTATGGGTCCTATATGTCTTATGGGACCTATAAGACATATAGGACGTATGAAGATTTTATCATCCAACGATGATGACGTCGTAAAAAGTCCCATATGCGGCGTTATAGTGTTTGGCCGGACGTTCTTTTTTGGATTTTATGATATGGATTCCGGGGTCAATCGGTTGAACAAAAACATTCGGACACTGTGGGTTTGTATTTTTAACCGGGACCCTTATACCCAGAACTGACCTTTGGAAATTCTTCGTTTGCTGGCTCGCATGGTCATTCGGACACGTTCGCTCCATGGAAGGCGCAAGAAATTGGTTTTTAAAACGCCTTTGGTAAACCATGTCTTAAACGCGTAATCAATGGCCACTTCCACCACCACAGGGCGTCCATCGTTGGCTGCCTGGAGGGCCTGGGGAATGGTTTTTTCCACATAGGCATCCGAAGAGATGTAAAAGTACTTGCTGTTCACCGCGTTGGCAAAGGCCCGTGTACTGTAATCCGGCAGAATGGTACAGGTTGATCTGGAATAGGTGAATTTCTGAAGCTGGGAAATCTGGCTCAGGTTTCTGTCCCGGAGGACAAAAACCACGGGGGCCACATTCATGTTTGAGGCTGTGAGAAGTTCCATTCCTGTCATCAGCAGTGCTCCGTCACCTGTTAGAGCGATTACGTCCCGGTCAGGGTTGCACATTTTGGCGCCAATGGCTGCAGGTACAGAGTAGCCCATGCAGGAATAATCAATGGGGCCGATCATGAGGCCCGGTTTTTCAAGCCGCAGCATTTCCATACTCAGAAAGGTGCCGTTTCCGCTGTCTGTGGTATAAATAGTGTCTTCGGCAGTGTATTTTTGAAGTGTGGAGAAAAAATGCCAGGGCGAAACCCCTTTTTTGCTTTTCTGGCTTTCCCATTGTTGAATGACTTTTTTATGGCCGGTTGATATTTCGGTAATTAAAAAAGGATTTTTATCATGGCGTTCCGTCAGTGGTGCCAAAGCCCTTAAAAAACTGCCGGAATCCGAGACAATGGGCAGGCGGGCATGGTAGTTGGCGTTGTGTACCTCCGGGTTGATGTCCACATGGATCATGTTTTCAGGAGGATTGATTCCGTAACTTGCCGTGGCAACTTCTCCGAACCGGCATCCAATGGCCAGCAGGCAATCGCACCGGTCCATAATCCTCTGGACAAATGGCGGGGCTGATTTGCCGAATCCGTTCCAGAGAAACAGCTCATGGGATTCGGGAAACACCCCTTTCCCCTGGATGGTGGTGACCACGGGGGCGCAAAGTTTTTCCGCCAGTTCATAGAGGAGAAACGGTGTGTGTTTGGCCCCGTTACCGGCATAGATGGCCGGCCGTTTGGCTTCATTGAGCATTTCTGCGGCACGGTAAAGATCTTCGGACGTGGGGGAGGACGGTACATAGGGTGGTTTGTTGTATTCAAATCCCGGGATGTTGCAGGTGTGCAGATAATGATTCATGGGAATCTCAACCGCAACGGGTCCGGGTGTGCGTGAGTTTGCGATGTGGATGGCGTTTCGTATCACATGGTAGATATCCTCGGGAGACACCACATGGAACACTTCCTTGCACACAGGTTTTAAGATGGCCAGTTGATCAATATCATGGAGTTGATAAGACTTGCCCGTATCATTACGTATTCCGCAGGTCAGAACAAGAAGGGGGATGTTGTCCATGTATGCTTCGGCAATGCCGGAAAGGGCATGGGTGACGCCTGCGCCGGGGACGGTGTTGACTACCCCGATGCTGCTCGATGTGCGGGAAACCGCATCGGCCATGAATGATGCGCATTGTTCGTCGGTCACAAGAATCGCCTGGATTTGCTTTGAGTCTTCGAGGGCATCATAGAGTTCGATGTTGTGGCTTCCGGGTATTCCGAATGTATATCGAACCCCTTCATCTTCAAGTGCTTTAACAACAGAGACAGACCCTCGAACTTTCATCAACACGAACTCTCCAAATAAATCAATACCTTTGGCTGGTCACAAGAGCGATTACCAAAACAGGTAGAGGCGCCTCCGGTGTTTGTGAAAGTGTCAATCAGACAGGAACATAATAAAATCCTGTCACCCCTTCGAATGCCAACTGTATCAAATTATGAAATGAATGTATTATCCCTTATTCACATGCAGCATTGCATGCTATACCCCTCTTATGTCTCTATCCGCTTGGCCTGGACTTGTCAATTGATTTATTGGGGAAAAGGGCTGAGGTTTAAGGACGGGACAATTATGCGGATGTGATGTAGTCCGTGATGCGAGAGTATTCTTCGAAATGGGGAACAAGGCTCGGATCTTTTTGTTTGACCTTGAGGAGAAAATCCCCGAAGGGAAGGTACATCAGGGCTGCCACTTCGTTTTTCTGGAGGGAGAAAGCGTTTAGTGGGATGGATTTCCGGACAAGAAAGATATCATGGAACTCCCGGTCGATGTATGTGCCATGACAGTGAAAAACTTCGCTTTTATCGGTGAATAGAAAATTCAATTCGTCCGGGGAAAGCGTTATCCCCAGTTCTTCATGGATTTCTTTCATGGCTGCGCCCAGACGTGTTTCCCCTGAGCTGATATGGCCGGCACAGGCCATGTCCCATAAACCCGGATGGGTCTGTTTTTCCTGGGCCCTTTTCTGGAGGAGGATATCGTTGTTTTTGCTTAGGATCCAGATATGGACGGTCCGGTGCCAGAGGCCCTTTGCGTGGATCATTTCCCGGGTTTCGATTCGACCTGTTTTTTCTCCCTCAACGGAAAGTACGTCGATGAATTCCATGGGCTTTGAATTAGTCCTTTTCACCGTTTAGGAAAAAGGCGGCACCGAGTCTCATCTGTCTTATTTTTGCCAGTTGCCCCCCGATTCTGGCAGACGCCGCCAGGTCATTGGTGATGGCTTCAAGGAGTCCTGTTTTATCAATACGGGCGTTTTTGAGGATAATTTCAAGCTGAATATGGTAATCCCTGGCAAGGTGTCTGAAATAAAGGTTGAGGGAGTTTTGGTCCGGGTGAAAAACGCCGCTGTCAACCATGCTGGCAGATTCATAGGACAGTATTTTCGCAGTATCCAGCATGGACTTGAGTTTGCCCAGATCGATTTTAAGAAACTCATCCGAAAGCTGGCCTTTTTTCTGCAAGGCCTCGGCAAGGCAAATGGCTTGTTTTTCAAGGGCACCTGTCACAGCCCCCATCATCAGAGCATCTTCCACGGCGCGTACAGGCAGGACAATATCCTCATAGGCCGAGTCTTCCGGCCCCAGAAGGGCCTCGGCAGGAACCTTGCAATTGCTAAGGCGTATACTGCCATGGGGTGCGGGTTTGAAAAAAGGGATGTCCATGGGTGCAAGAACCTCAAGCCCAGGTGTGTTTCTGGGAACCATAAAGGCAGAAAAACGTTTTAAAACAGAGTCAGAGTTTGACACCGCAATAAAAACAAACAGATCTGCAATGGGGCCATTGGTCAGATAACTTTTTTCACCGTTTAATGTGTATCCTTCCTGGGTCTTTACCACTGTGCTTGTGATGTGTTTGGGATGTGCCCCGATTTTGGGCTCTGATACGGCCAGGCAGGCAGTGATTTTTCCCGATGCCAGGTTGGGAAGATAACGTTTTTTCTGATTTTCACTGGCCCAGGTTTCGACGACATGATGGGCGATGATCTGGTGAATCAAAAATGAAAGGGCCATGCCCAGATTGTGCCCTTCTTTGACAAGGCTGTGGGCAGCAATGGAAACATCAAGGGCAGACCTTCCTTTGCCCCCATAGGCTTTGGATATTGACAGCCCAAGAAAGCCTTCACGGCCCATGGCTTGCCAGATATCCATGGGAAAACGGTTTTCCCGGTGAAGGGTTGAAAGGGGAGCAATGTTCTTTTGAGCAAAATTCGAAACATTTCGACCTAATATCAGAGCATCCTGTGAAAGTGCAGTTGCCATGGTAAAAATTCCTTAAAGGATCAACTCTTCAATAAAATCTATGAGTTGGTTCAGGTTTCCGCAGGGCCTGACTTCATGACAATGGGCTTTGTATGTGTACATCTCACTGTCTCCGGAACCCCAGAATTTCTCTTGTTCAGGGTTGAGCCAGATCACACGCCTGCATCGCTCGCGCATACGTTTCAGAACAAGGTCCTGGGGGTTCATATGGTTGGAACGGGCATCACCGATGATCAACAGGGTGGTTTTCTTGTCCAGTTCCTGGATATGTCTGTTCTTAAAATGTTGAAAGGCCATGCCGTAATCCGTGGGGGCATAATAGTTGATATGGGTATCTTTCATGATTTTCTCAACAGCATTGTTTACGTCATGGTCTTTAAAAAAATCCGTGACGTCCATGAGATCGGACACAAAAATATAACTTTTGACCTTGCTGAAACATTCCTGAAGAGAATAAAGGATGTTCAGCATGAAGCGTGCCGTGGACCAGACCGAACCGGATACATCGCAGAGGGCGACTATTTTACCTTTGCGTAAGGGCCGGTCCTTAAAGATGATCTCCATGGGGACCCCCAGATATTTGCCGGATTTTCTCAGGGTCTTTTTAATATCGATGACACCTCGGCTGCTCACCGAGTATCGGAGGGTGGCGATTTCTTCAAGCTTTTTGACCAGTTTTCGAATCACATCTCGGACTTCTTCGATTTCCTCCTGGCCCAGGGATGCAAAGGGGATTTCACCGATATGGTTGTAATGGGTCTCATGGTTTTTCACTTCTTTGAGCCCGTAATTGTCAGGTCGGGGCTCGTTGTTCAGAAGGCCCATGGCATGATCCAGTCGGTCATTCAGATCCCCTGTGATTTTCTTTTTAAGGGCCTCATCCACGGCAGCGTGATTATCCCCAAGAAAACGCAAGACCTTGCTTTTTATCTGGTTGATTTTGAGCATGACCTGGAGTCTGCTGGCAAGCTGGCTCATATTGGATTTAAGGGCTCTGGCTTCTTGCTCCTCCTGGGTGTGAATTTTGTGCACCTCCTGGATATAGGCCATGGGTTTCCCTGCAAGAAAATCCGCCAGGGCTTTTTCCAGGGTATCAAGGGTGTCGTTTTCCATGAGCTGGTCAAGGAAGTTTTTGATCTGTTCGGTTTCAGGGCTCTGGGACACCTGGGAAAGATCTGATTTCATTTCATGAAAGAACAGGTGATACATCTGATCAAAACGGCTTTGCTCCCGCCGACTCTTGGCAAAATTGGACCGAAGCACCAGTTTGAATTCATCCTCTTCCAGGGGGTTGACCAGGGACAGCTGGCTGACGCAGTCCAGAACCTCAGCCGTGGATATCCTCAGGTCGGCGGCCCTGCAGCAGGAGACAAATTTCAAGGTCAGGTTAACCATAAATCAGCCCTGTTTGATCACGTTGAGAATGTTTTTTTTCACGATCTCATAATCGGACTTGTGCTTGCAGATGGTATTCAGAGTTTGGGCCACGCTTTCAGCGGACAGCTCGTCAATCTGAAGGACCATCAGGGAACGTGCCCAGTCCAAGGTTTCGGAAATACAGGGTCGTTTTTTCAAGTCCAGGTCCCTGATCCGAGCGACCATGCTGACCAGTCTGGCCAGAAGAGCCTCATCCATACCGGGCAGTTTCATTTTAACAATATGCATTTCGGTCTCAATGGCCGGGTAATCGATATAAAGGTGGATACACCGTCGCTTCAAGGCATCACTCATGTCTCTGTAATTGTTGGAAGTGAGAACCACAAAAGGATGGGTGACAGCTTTGATGGTACCGATTTCCGGGATGGACACCTGGAAATCACTTAAAAGTTCCAGAAGAAAAGCTTCGAATTCAGGATCGGACTTGTCCACCTCATCGATCAGAAGAACCACAGGTTTTTCAGAACGAATGGCCTGGAGCAGGGGACGGGTCTGGATAAAACGTTCCGAGAAAAAAGCGTCTTCATGGTCTGCAATCTGGTCAACGGCTTCTTTCAAGGTGGCCGTTTCGGAAATCACATCATGGATTTTTTCTTTGACCATCTGTGTGTATAGAAGTTGTTTGGCATATTCCCATTCGTACAGCGCTTTGGATTCGTCAAGCCCTTCATAGCACTGCATGCGTATCATCTCCCGGTCCAGGCATTTGGCCACACTCTTGGCCAGCTCGGTCTTACCCACACCGGCAGGGCCTTCAACCAGGATGGGCTTTTTTGTAGCCTGGGCCAGAAAAACCACTGTTGATATTTCTTTTGAAGAGATATACTGCACCCCTTCGAGCCGCTCCTGCACATCCAAAACACTTTTAAAATCCATTGGGGCCTTCCCATAACTGTTTATAAAAAAGATGGCGTCGTAAAAAGTCCCATATGCGGCGTTATAGTGTTTAGCCGGACGTTCGACATACGCACCAAGTATGCCTTCACGCCCGGCCAAACACTATGCCTTGCCTATGGACCTTTTTCCATAGCCATTTGTGGACTTTTTACGAGATCATCAAAAAATCACACTCTATTAAACTTTCAAAATTATCAGGAAAGGTATGAATGGGCAAGATAAAATATTGATCTTCCCTTTTGGAATACATTGGATTGGCATGACCGGGTCATGAACCTGTGGAGCCCAGGGGAAAAATAATGGTCCGATGTCACCGGGATTTTTGCAACACACCAGCGTGGACAATGCAAACGTCGGATAAAATCAGAGGCGCCCGGAATGACATAGATAGGGGCGAGACATTGACGTCTCTGTGTCTTGTCATAGACGAGAGTCCCCCGTAAATAAATACCTGGAATTTATGGATGGTCACCAAATAGCGAAGGCCGGACACGCTTATACCGTGTTCGGCCTTTATCTGTTGAATCTGTCCTTGACTGTCATGGAAAAACCGTTCAAGGAAATCCGGATATAACCGGGACCGCCTTGGTGATATCCGGTCCGCGTTTGTTATTCGTTCATGTCACCTGATTCAGGCTCGGGCGACTCTTCTTCTTTTAAGTCGTCATTGGGGCTGGCATCATTTTCTTCATAAAGATCGCCGCTTCCTGTATAGTTCTCTTCGTCAGAGCTGTCATCTTCAACATAATCACCTGAACCGGAAGTCGCTTCATCATCGGTCATTACGGTGTCATCGGGACTTTTCGCATCGCTGGCTTTGCAGGTTGAACCGGAAACCAGGCCCATGACAACCACAAGAACAACCACAAGAAGACTCCATTTCAACATTTTCATCGCAACATCCCCTTTTTATAAATCTCACTTTATTAGTAATCCAATCATATTAACCGGTTGCTCTGACCGAATTTGATCAGGCTCCACAGGGTGTACGAACAAGACGTCATACCACCCGCACTCATGTTAGGCCAGTTATGAGCAAAACATGTGCCAGAGCATATTTGTTAATAAAATCAGGCATGCCTGGGATATGAATCATACGTATCGGAACTGTATGTTCCTTTATTTTATATAAATTGGGATATTAGGAATGCAAGGAAGGTGTTCACCGTGTAAAGTGATGCCATATTATCTCTAAAAGGACCGTAAAAAGGGCATGCTTATACGTTACATGTGTCAGAATGAAAAGCGGAACTTTTATGACCGCTTATTTTAGATAGGAACTCTGAGTTCTCGTTGGGATAATCGAAATCGATTTCGATCCCGAAGGAACTAAATACAAACAAACGGATGCATTAGCCGCTCATTCTTGGAGAGTTTCATGCCAGGCCAATGAGAGCCCCTTCCAATGGTTTTAACTGATCCGTCCAAATTTTAAAAACAGGTTTATTTGAAATCGTTTTTGGAAAATTGATATTTTTTCATGAGTTTGTGCAACTGTCTGGGTGTGATTCCTGCCTTTTCCGCCGATATGTTCATGCGCCCCTTGTAAAAGGTGAGCAGTTCTTTTAAATATCGTCGTTCCATGTTGGCCACAGTCTTCTTTCTGACCTCAGAAATAGACATGGAAATGGTCAGGGGGGTATGGGTCATATCTGAACCCGGCTTATTAAATAATTCTGCAGGAAAGCTCGATGGAAGAAGGACCTCTGTGTTTTCAAGGATGTATGCCCTTTCGATGAGATTTTCAAGTTCCCTGATGTTACCAGGCCAGAGGTACTCCCTAAAGGCATCCATGACAAGGGGGTGGAGTTTGGTAATTCCTTTCTGGTACTGGGCGTTGAGCTTGTCCACAAAGGTTCGGCACAGGATGGGAATGTCTTCGATACGATGTCGTAAAGGCGGTATTTCAATGGGAAAGACATTGAACCGGTAATAGAGATCTTTTCGGAATTCACCTTTATTGACCATGCCTTGAAGATCGTCATTGGCGGCGGCGATGATCCGCACATCACTGTAAATATCCATTTCTCCGCCTACTTTCTGGAAGGTCTTGTCCTGCATGACCTTGAGCAGTTTGATTTGGACCGTGGGCGTGATGGTTCCGATTTCATCAAGAAAAATCGTTCCCTGATCCGCGATTTCAAATTTGCCCATTTTTCGTTTAACCGCACCGGTAAAAGCTCCCTTCTCATGACCGAAAAGTTCACTTTCGATCAGGGAGTCAGGCATGGCCCCGCAGTGGACATTGATGAACTGGCGGTTTTTGCGTGTGCTGTGGTTGTGGATCAGGCCAGCCACCATGGTCTTCCCGGTTCCGGTTTCACCATGGAGCATGACGGTGGTTTGGGTCACGGCAACCGAAAGGATTTTATTATAAACCTCTCGCATCAGGGGGCTCCGGGACTTTTCCAAGACCACTGCACTGTCATCGGCAATGCGGTTTCTCAGATAATCCAGCTCAATTTTTTCACGGTTTCGTTCATAAACCCGTTCAGTGATAAACGCGATTTCCGATGGATTCACGGGGTAGGTCAGGTAGTCACTGGCTCCAGCCTTGACCAGATAAACCGCATCTCTGATTCGATCCTGTGGACTCATGATGATCAGATCCGCCCCAGGGAAAATCCGGTAAAAAGGCTCAAGAAAGGCCTGGTAGTTTTTTTCAATACCTGGTTCGCCCGTTCCGTTGATCAGCCTCAGGTCGATAAAAGAAAAATCATAGCGGCACCGGGCAAACGCATCCAGGCATTCCAAATAGCTGTAGGCCACATCTGTCTGAATCTGGCTGTCCAGGCACTGGACTACCATTTTGATGTCCTCACTGCTGATTGAGGCGATCAGAACTTTTTTTACAGGTATTGTCATGGGTTGTCCGGATCCATAGTTTTTAAGGAAGAGATTCAAGGATCATGAGTTTATTAAAGAGGTTTTATTCTCTAACCGTTTCAATTGCAATAGAAAAGTGGAACATGGAGTTCCTGTGTGAACGTCTTTTAAAACAGAAATGCTTTTTACAGGAGTCGTAATGGGAAAAAAAATTCCCTATTTATTATTTTATGTTATTCTATGATTGCACGTGATTTGAGCAACCCCCAGTTATGGAAGGTATAATTTAGATGAATATCCTGATTATTGATGACTCACCAGAGGATCGGGAGCAACTTAAGTTTCTCCTCAATCTTGGTGGACATTTTGAGCTGTTTAGTGTTGATTCCATATCAAAAGCCTTCAAGCTGTTGGGTATTGATATGAGAAAGGATATGGTTAGTCAATCCTATGACCTCATTATTATAGATATATTTATGGAGGGAGGGAATGGCCTTCTCGCCTGTGAAAAAATAAAATCCGTTTCTCACCTTAAGGATATCCCTCTGATTGCTGTGGCTGACACCTTAAGCATGGAAAGTATGCTGATTGCCTTTGAAGTCGGTGTATCTGACTATATCAGTAAACCCCTTGATAATAAAATTGAACTGATTCCCCGGGTGAATTCTGCCCTTAATCTGAAAAAAGAGATGGAGGTCAGAAAAGCCCGTGAAAAAGATCTGAAGAAAATGACGACCCTGCTTGAGTCGTCAAACAGTAAACTTCAAGGTGCGAACAGGCTTTTGAAAGAATTGGCAACCATTGATAGCCTTACCGGTGTCGCAAACAGGCGGTATTTTCAAATGCATATTCGTAGGGAATTTAAAGTTTCACTGCGGAACAAGGCCAGTATTGCAATTCTTTTAGCAGATATTGATTATTTTAAATCATTCAATGATATTTACGGGCACCAGCGCGGGGATAAATGCCTTAAGATGTTTGCAACGGCATTGAAAAACAGTTTAAACCGTCCTGCCGATGTTATTGCGCGATACGGGGGCGAAGAATTTATTGTTCTTCTTCCGAATACGGATCAAAAGGGGGCTGAAATCATTGCCCAGCGCATGCATTATATGGTTAATGAAATGAAAATTAAGCATTCCGGCTCCAAAGTTGATTCACGGATTACCTTCAGCATGGGGGTTTCCTGTCTTATCCCAGCTAAGGAGACCACCGTTGAATTTCTTATTGCCAATGCCGACAAGGCCTTGTACCAAGCCAAAAACCAAGGACGAAACCGGTATGTTGTTTATCAGGATGAAAACGGGGCCGGGGTTTAACCATGAAGAGCACTGTGTCGCTAAATATAAAGATCTAACAGCTGCAAGGCTATGACGGGACAGTCAAATATGTTTTGTATTCGTTGCTATTGTTTCATGTTTTGAGTTCATTTAGCAAAATATATATATCCCCATAAGTCTCATTAGTCCCATAAGTCCCATGGTATTGTGGTTGTGGCTTTGCCGCGCTGTGCTTTTGGTGTGCTTCAGCGCCCACCGGGAGCGGGTGGTTAATAAAAAACGATGTTCCCAGGCTACAGCCTGGGAAACATGTATGATTTACTCTGTGAAGGAAAGTGATTATTCCTTGGTGTCATAGGCATAGTAGCCGTAGCCATAATAATCATAGCTGTTTTTCGTGATGTTTGCCCCATTGATGATAAGGCCGGTGATGTGGGCGTTGACATCCTTGAGTTGTTTGAGGCCTTTTCCGGCTATTTCATAGGTGGTCATTCCGGCCCTTGTAACGATCAGGACACCGTCGGTCTGGGTACTCAGGATCAAGCCGTCGGATACGGATAAAAGAGGCGGTGAATCAATGAGGATGATATCCACGTTCTTTTTGAGATTCGAGATCAGGGTGTTAAGACGGGCCGATCCCAGGAGCTCCGAGGGGTCCGGCGGAATGGGGCCCGAGGGGATAACAAGGATACCGTCCGGGAGATTTTTTCCCACAATGATGGGGCTGTCACTTCCGGCAAGATGTGTGCTCAGACCCGATGTGTTGGCAATGTTAAACACCTTGTGAATCCGGGGACGTCTCAGGTCACCATCAATAATCACGACTTTTTTTCCGGACTGGGCCAGGGCCGAGGCCAGATTTGAAACGGTTGTGGTTTTACCCTCTCTGGGGGCCATGCTGGTCACAAGCAGGCAGGCTGGGGGACGATCGGCCGAGGACAGGAGTATGGATGTCCGAATGGCTTTGTAGTTTTCAGAAATGGCGGAAAGGGGTTCGTTTGTAACCACATGTTCGATTTGATCGGTATTTCCCTTAAGCAGGGAGATGACACCCAGAACCGGAGTGCCTAAGCGCTGTTCCGTTTCTTCCACGGATTTGATGGTATTGTCCAGATACTCGATAAAGAAAGCCAGGCCAATGCCGCCGAATAGCCCAAGAATAAGGCCCAGGAGGAGTTTGCGTTTTTTGTGGCTGCTCACGGGGATATCAGGTGTTTTGGCAGCTTCGATGGTCCACACATTGACGGTTTGAACCTTTTCGGATACGGCCTGTTCCTTGATTTTTGATATCAGGGCATTGTACAGGCTCCGGTTGGTCTCCACATCCCGTTTCAGGATTTTATATTGGATGTATTTTTCATTGAGGTTGATGGCTTCGGCCTTGGCCTGGCTTAACAGATGGGTCAGATCGGTTTCACGGGTCTTTGCCAGATCGTAGTCGTTTGCAATCTCCTTGGTCAGGCGTTTGAGCTCCTGCACACGGTTTTCCTGGATGACTTTCAGGGCATTTAGTGATCGGATCATCAGGGGATGCCTTCGACCGTATTTCTTTGAATATTCCGTGACGGTCTGCTCCGCTTTGATCAAATCCTTTCTCATATCCTGGAGGGTTTTCCGCTGGGATATTTCGGGAATGGTTTCGGCTTCATCCACGGATACTCGTCGCAGCTGCTCGATGATGGCTTCAAGTTCTTTCCGTCGTGTCTCCGCTTTGGTGAGCTCATCACTCAAGGCCGTTATTTTTTGAGGGACAATGGTTATTTTGTCTTCAATGGTAATGATGTCCTTTGCACGCATGTAAGCGGAGAGTTCACTTTCCGCTTTTTCAAGTTTGATCCGTTCTTCATCGGCTTTCTGGCTCATCCATTGAATGGCGTAGGTGGAGGACTGCATCCGCATGTCCAGAAGCTCTTCAATGTAGGCCTTGACCAGGGTATTGACGATCATTTCGGCAATGACAGGATTTTTGAATTGAAACGAGATGTCCAGGATGCGGGTGTCTCGGACCGGTGTCAGCTCAATACCTTGACTGATCATTTGGGCAATGATTTCAGCCGGGCTTGTTTCCTGATTTTTTTCAAACATGGGGGCGGCCGAGTCGGTTTCTTCGGGCGGATCAGGACGGGTCAGAGACCGGACCCAGTTTATGACCGTGGAGACCATGGAAAAAGAGTTATGTCCCTCTTCTTCATCCTCAAAGAATAAATGTTTGTAGGTGGTATCCAGGGACAGGGTCTTGACCACTTTCAGTGCGACGGATGAGCTTGTGATGATCTGGGCCTGGGTTTCAAGGAATTCGGGGTCCCATGACCGGTAATAAGATGAGCTGCCTTCAATAAGGGAACTTGGGTCGCTTTTCTCCACCAGAACCCGGGTGGATGCCTGGTACATGGGCTCCTGGGACGTTGTCAGTACCCCGATTAGGACCAGTGTCACGGTGATGATGAAAAAGGTGAAAACAGTTTGCTTCCGTTTGCGAAGCACCCTGATATAATCTCTTAGATGTATTTCTTTTTCTTGCATAACATATCCAGAATCAGATTTGGTTTATATGGATCAGAAAAAACTCTCAGGTATAACCACAATGTCTCCGGGGAGAACGAGTTCATCCATGGCAACTTTTTCAAAGATCACTTTCTTTCCATCGACTTTCCGTATAATGTTGGCGCATTTTTTGGATGCTTTGGGGGAAAAACCCGAGGCCATGGTCACAAGAATCATGATGGTGGTATCCTCTTCAAGCTCATACCGGCCCGGTCTGTTGACCTCACCTAAAATACTTGCTTTACGGCTTTTATATTCGTCAATATATACGGTGATCTGTGGGTTGACCAGGTATTCCTGCGTGACAAATTCCATGGTCAGTTTTTTGGCGATCTCAGCTGTGGTTAGACCGGCAACCGAAACATTACCCAGGAAGGGGACTTTTATGGTTCCTTCTTCACTGATTCTGACGGTCATGGACAGGTCGTCATGGTCATAGACGGTGATCGTCAGACGGTCACCGCTGCCAACTTTGAAGTCCTGACCTGAGATAGGGGCTGCTATAAAAAGAACGATAATAAGAATGACGCTAAAGATTGTTTTATTCACTGTTGCCTTAAACCTTGGAAAGCCGGGATAAAGCTCCCGGCTTTCTTATTAAATCAATGGATTATTACGTTTACTTAAAACGATGCCGATGCACTCAATAGAATCGTGTTCTTGGTATAATCATCCACAGCGTCAGAACCTGAGGAACTCACATGTTCATAGGTGTATGCTGCATTGAATGTCAAACGATTATTGAATACATACGAAAGGGAAGGGGAAACGTCAAGGGTTGTATCTGTTCGGTCAATATCCCCATAGTCTTCCCGGAGATAATTGGCACTCATAAATCCTGTGAACCTTTCCGTTAGGGCCTGTTCATAAACAGCAAGCAGGCTGTCTGCCTGGATATAATATGCATCATCCGTATCGGTTTCCGAAAGTTCATCTTTTGCGGTCAGGGACAATGAACTGTGACCGCTGATCTCGTAATTGGCGTTCAATTCAAACTTCAGGGTGCTCACATCTGCAAAGGAAGCGCGGTCAAAGTCCTTGGTCTGATACCCGGCCTTGAATGTTCCTGATGTTTTGTTCGTGATGTTCCACCTTACGCCTGCAAGATAACCGTTTTCCGTACTGTCAATGGATTTCAAGGGATCCGTGTCCATGTCATAATTGATGTCGGTGTTGTAGTACTGGAAGAAGATGGACGTTTTGGGCTGAATCTTGAAAAAAATGTATGAGGACAGAGTGTTGTCCACGCGATCCTTGTAGTTGGCCAGACTTTCATAATTTACGTCGTACTGGGTGTAGTCCATGCGCAGACGGAGTTTTTCCGTGACATCATAGGACAGGGTGCCGCATAGATAATTGTTGTTGTAATTGACATTGTCCAGGCCCAGGGCAATGTCATCGTGTGACGCGATAAACTGATCCAGAAGTTCTATGGAAAGCCCACCTGCAAAATTGTAGAGGAAATAGCCTTCTGCTTTATGATTCACATCGTTTTGATCCGTATTGTCCAGATAGGTTTCGAATTCGGGATTGTACAGAAAATAAGTCTGATAGCGAATCATATCCATGTCGTTAAACCGGGTCAGGCTGGCACCGCCTGGGGATTCACTGGCGGTTTCCACGGAGATGGCTTTGGTCTCGGCACCTGGAAGGGCAAACCAGATTCCGGGGCTAGTGTAAATAACAGTATCACTTTTTGTGTCATCCTTGGTTTTGAAAATATTATCCGACCAGGTGGTCTCAAGGGTGATGAAGGGATGGATATGATTTCCGTCTCCGAACAGGCTGCTGAAATCGAGATCACTCGCCAGAACGGTACAGGGCAGACACAAGAGGCACAGAACAACAACTGATGAATAAAGGAATCTGTTTATTAGAGGGCGGGTCACTGGGGTCACCTTTTGTAAGATTGCATTGTGGCAATCTCTTTTTTTGCATTACAGGGGGTTAGGGTCATGATGGCTACAACGATTCCACCGCAATTTCATAGTTGAAGGAAGGTGGTCGTGCTGCGATCCATCAATAAGGACTCACATTATGTCTTCTATGGCGGTGACGCATGGCATCACGCCGCTGCTGTCTTCTCCGGGAAGACGCAGGAGTATAGGCCAGGGCTGCTTGGGCCGTTTCAATGGCATTTGCCACAGCGTCCTGGTCCACTGATGGATCTGTGGCAGCACAGGCCATGATATCATCTCCGGTCACATTCTGGTCAAGAGTGGCTTTGACCACCGGATAGTAATCATTGGTGGAACCAAGGGCGGAAATGAGTATGCCACGCCAGTCCGAACCCATATTAATGGCGGAGGCGGTGGTTTCATATGCATCGCCTCCGGCGTTGATGCTGGCAGATACCACAGGGCCAAGGTCTTTATGATCCCTTGAAAACGCAGCCTGGAGAATGGCACTGGGTGGTATCTGGGCCTTGACAGCAGCCTCAATGACTCCTGACGTATTCTGACTTGCGGCCATGGATGCTGCAACGATGGTGACAGGATCAGAACCGGCGGCCAGGCATCCGTTGATAACGGTATTGATATCCGCCCCGGCATTGATACAGGCGGAAATGACCGTTTCAGTATCCGGGCTGACCGATAACACGGATTTCAGAATCTGGGCCGGATCAATGTTGGCAATAATGGCTGCCTTGACAACCCTGTTCGGATCACGGGTAGCCAGGGTGCTTGCCTTGAGAACCTGGTCAACGGCATTGCTGTCCATGGCCACGGCGGTTTGAAGAATGACGTAAATCTGGACACCTGATTTGATGGCCATGCCCACAACCTCTTCCAGCCCGGATCCGCTTTCTCCCTTGGCCCCGGAATTGAGGCTGTTTTGCAGGGCTTTGAACCAGTCGGGGTCTCCGGAAAAAGCAGGGTTAACAACGGAGACTGACATAAAGAAGATCAAGAAAAAGAATGCATTTATTCGAGAGTGAATCGATCGTTTTATCATGAATCTCGCCTTTATATTCAGTTAACAGTGGTTATCCTTTGATGGTAACAAACATCAACCATTCACGACAATATGGATGAAGAAAAAATCATAAATAAATAAAGATAAGTCGTTCCGTATCAAAAAAATGATGGGGTGGTCAAGTAATAGTTTGACAAAAAATGAGGAATCGCCTCAATTTTTTTCCATAAATACAGACTGATTTTTCGGGGATGCAGTAATGACGGGATAAAATGCCGTTTGATTTTTTTTAAAAAAACGTTTATAAACACCTCACTCGAGTTCTTCAAATAAATTACTGAATCAAAAATATTCCATAGAGCCGCTTTAGGGGAACGCCTTGGAATTTTTCTCAGATGGTTTGCGGTTCAACTATCTAAATATATTTTGTTATTCCTTTAAAAGCATTGAATGTGATCGGTCCTGTAAAATGAAAACGTTGTTTCTATAAGGGTAATACTATGTCTCTGGACAGGGTATGTGAACAAAATCAAGAATGGAATTAAATACATATGAGAGCTTTCCCTTTTGGAGTCTTCCTCACGGTTCTGGTTTTTTCTCCCCTTGCTCTGGGTACACGGGGTATGCTCTCTCTGGGACTGATGGAAGCGTTGTGCTTTATGGGCGTTTTTTCTTTGTGTGTGACAGGGATTAAAAACCGTCAAACCTTCTATCACGTCCCTGGCTGGCCTGCTCTTTTATGCCTTCAGAGTTATATTATTTTTCAGGTCATACCCCTTCCCGGAGATCTGGTCCGGGTGATATCTCCCGCTGCATATGATATCTACAACCAAAGCGCTGGGGTGGTGGGTTCACTTGATTTCATGCCACTGAGCATTGATATTAAATCCACGGTCAGGGAATTGTTCCGTTTCTCGGCATGTATATGTCTTTACATTCTCACGATCCAGATTCTCGCGTCCGGACGGCGTTTGAAGAAAACACTCCTGGTTCTGGCCTTTCTTGGGGCGGGTATAGGGGTTTATGCCTTGATTGAACGGTTTTTCTCAAATGGGAAAATTTACTGGTTGTTCACGATTCCCGAGGGGAATACCCACATTGGACCCTATGTGTATAAGAATCATTACGCCGGATTTGTGGAGATGATTTTCCCATTGGTTCTGGCGCTTTTTTTCTACTATAAGCCCATGTTTAGTTATAACTCTTTCAAGGAGAGCGTGATTGAGGTGTTCACCTTGCCCAAGGCCAACAGGCATATACTTCTTGGCTTTTCAGCCCTTATTCTTGGGACATCCCAGTTTATAAGCCTTTCACGGGGCGGCGTGGTCTGCCTGAGTCTGTCATCCATGGTTTTTGTCCTGATGATCAGGCAAGGGAAAAAAATGAATCATAACGGCGTGTCAGCCCTTTTTTTTGTTTTTCTTTTACTTTTATCCGTCAGCTGGTTTGGCTGGGATGCTCTTGTATCCCGATTTGGAGAGGTCCTGTCCCAGGACACCATCAATCTGAATGGACGCATGATTTTCTGGAATGATAGCCTGAATATCATCCGTGATTTCCCACTTTTTGGAAGTGGGTTCGGCACCTTTGGATCAATTTATCCTGCTTTCAGAACCTTTCCCGGAGACAGTATCGTTGACCATGCCCATAATGATTATGTGGAACTTGCGGTCACTGGTGGAGTGATTGGTATTGCTCTTGTGTTATGGTTCTGGATCGCTTTGTTTGTGCATGTATTTAAGGCTCTGGGAAAAAGAAAAGATGTCTATGCGATTTATCTTTTCTGGGGGGCATTTTCAGGCATTCTGGCCATCCTCCTGCACAGCGTGTCCGACTTTAATTTTTACAGCGGTGCCAATGCCCTGTACGTCTTTTTCATGGCAGGACTGCTTGTTTCTGCTGTAAACACACGCTTTCACCTAAAGGGGACAACCCGGCTTGATCCTGTCGGAAAAAGGGCCATGTGCTTAATGATTCCGGCTTTATTGGTGCTTTTTTCAGGAAGTCTCTGGTTTAATGGGGGTGGGCTTCTGGGTGCTTACCGTTTTATGGATGTTGAAAACAGGGAGCTGACAGGGCGAATGCCCGAGGAGGATCTCCGGTACATTCTGGCCGCTGCCCTTTCAGCGGTGGGTGCAGATCCCCTTGAGGCCCGTTACCATATGGCCTGCGCACTTGCCTATGATTACAGCGGTCGTGATAAGGACGCCATGGATTCCTATGGGAAGGCACTGGCCCTGGCCCCTGCCCAAGGCGACATTGTCCAGAGGGTGGGGCGTTCATTTTTTTATAAAGGGGAACTGGAAACAGCGGCCCGGCTCATGGAGGCCGGCCTCCTTCTCGGAAAAAGCGATGTTGAGTATTATAAACATTTCGGAGCTGTTCTCCTGCACAGCGGGGACATAAAAAAAGGACAGGCCACCTTGAAACGCGCCCTTGAAATCAACGGCGATTCCAAAAACATCAATGACTGCATTGCTATCATGGTGGACAGTGGCCTTTCGCCCGATGACATGATCACTGGGCTGCCTGAACGGTTGAAACCCCGCTATGCGCTTGCTGATTACCTGTTGAAAAAAGGTGATCTTGTCCGGGCCAGTAAAATTGAAAATGATGCACTGGCCTATATTGGTCATGAAGAAAAGGTTTTTGCCTGGATGTTCTCACGGATCTACAAAAAAAAGATCGAACAAAACGATAATCAGGGTGCCCTTGATATGATTAACCTGGGTCTTACCTATCTTCCCGACAATACCCAATTGAGGATTCAGGCGGGGAAAATGTATGAAAGACTGGGGATCCCTTATCGGGCAATAGAGGAATACAGGAAAGCTCTGACCACTGAACCCGGTAACCGTCAGGCTCAGCGCCTCATTTCTGCTCTTGCAAAAAAAAATGATCAATAATGGTATTCGGCCGGCTTATTCGGCTCCCTACGGAATTGGCTTAGGATTTTTGTTCACAGGGGCCATTATTTTTTATTCTTGTCTCTTGATATATTGGGTTGACTTTGCCATTCACAGGTGGTAACGCATTAACTCATTCATATATAAATAAAATATCCGAACGATCAATTAGAAACATGTAGGTGACAGGATGTTGAGAGAACAAGGAAGACTGCTGGTACAGCTCCACCGTTTGCAGGATTTGGCTTTGACCGTTGGTGCGTTTATTGGTTCATATTTCGTCAAGAAATACCTGCTGCCCGAAACCTTAGGCGGTCTGGCAACATCACCGAATTATTACATAGTGCTTCTTCTTGTGATCATCATCTGGTACGCCACGTTTCATTCATTTGATATCTATAACTCCTTCCGGAGACAAAGCCGGGATAAAATTGTCATGGATGTTTTCAAAGCCGTGGGTGTCAGCTTTTTAATTTTGACCATGTGCATGTATCTTTTCAAAATTGTCAATGTCAGCCGGATGATGTTGATGATCTTTGTGTTTCTTGATCTGTTTTTTTTGATTTCAAGTAAGATGACCGTGTATCACATCCTCGAAAAAATAAGGAAAAACGGTTATAATTATCGGAGTGTCGTTGTCATTGGCCGAAAAAATAGGGCCCGTGATGTTCTGTCAGCCATCCGGAAACGGCATGGATCGGGTTATCATGTTATCGGCTGTCTGGATACGGACG